>ENA-OFCX01000057-OFCX01000057.1-metagenomes-genome-assembly--contig:-NODE-57-length-56528-cov-4.101447_pt1 | contig 56528 bp, 46 predicted proteins | sample MGYA00153384_OFCX01 | MGnify analysis MGYA00153384
CTATGTTGCCCGGACTTTCCTCCGAATATTTCTATTCGGCGACAAATCAGTTTGCGAGGCAAAAGTATGTTATTTTTTTACGTAATGTAGTTATACTTTTTTTTAAGTAAATTTTAATTAAATAAATTCTAAATTTAAGTACCTAAAATTTATTTATAAAGAGGTTTAAATTAAGTTTTATTTGTTTTAAGATCTTTTTATGTAGTTTAAGGCCATTGTTCTTTTAGATTTAGGTTGTTTTTATCTTAATTTTTCATTAAAACTCAAATATTAATAAGTTAATTTTATTTTGGGCTTACCCCAAAAAAAAGGTTTCGGGCTTTTCGCTGTATCTTTTTTGATTTAATTGTTTTCTACGTAAAAAATCCCCAACGATGTTGGAGACTAACCCACGTAAAATGCAAATTATCAGTACTTTTTTTTTATTTTACAATGATTATTTTTTTAAATAATTTCTTACGAATTTTTACAAGCTTCGGCAAATTCTTTAGTAAAGTCTTCTAATTTTATTTGACCTACCAGTTCTGTTCTTTGACTCCAGTAATTTGCGTCAAAAATTTTGTCTCGCATTGTTTTACCAATTTCTACATATCCATTAATGATGGTTTCTGGTAAATTTGCTTGTTGCATTCCTTTTCTATTTTGTTCATCATTAAAAAAAATAAATGGAGTTCCTTTTTTTCCAACCTCAGCAGTTAAAATTTCAATTATTTCTTTCCAACTTCTTTCGTCTCTAACTACATATCGGTAAGATTGACCTACAAATTTTAATTGATTTAATTCTTCAAATGCAACATCTGCAATATCTTTGTAATGCGCCAAAACCATTTTATGTTCGGCAGGTTGTGCACTTCCCATAATTCCAACATGTTTTATCATTCCTATTTGCTGAAATAAATTGGTGAAAAAATAACCTTGGCGTAAATTTTTAACATTCAAATTATTTATTTCGCCCAATTCTTTTTCAAGATAAGATAATCCATCTTCAGGACCAGCGCCACTGCCAGGATGTGCGCCCACACTACTCAAAATTACTACATTTTTTATAGCATTAGTTTTAATTGACTGGACGTAAATATCAGCAACATTTTTTTGGTAGGTAATCCAATCAGGTGCAGCAAAAGTTGGTGTTATCATTAAGTAAATAATATTTGCGCCCATGGCTTCAATTAGTTCTCGTTTATTTTCCGAAGAGCTAATAACTTAAACGGAATGGCCAGCCTCAATCAATTTTTCAGCTAATAGCTTACTAATGTTGCCGATAGAACCTGTAATTACATAGTTCCTATTATTTGTTTTTTAGAATTTCAGAAGTATATTTGCACTTACTAATAAGCAAGTACTTACTAAAAAATTAGTATAAAATGAATTATAGAAAAGTAACCTCCACTAATTTTGAAAACTTAATGGAGTTAAATAAATGCCCGGTAACTTTTACCCTTTCGAAAACAGGAGGGAGGTGGAAAGCACTTATTATTTACAATTTGGTAAGTGGCAAAAAAAGATATAATGAAATTAAAAAAGGAATTCCCAATGCATCGGAAAAGATGATAATAGAAAAATTAAAAGAATTGGAATCGGATGGTCTAATTAGCAGAAAAGCCTATCCGGTTGTGCCGCCACATGTAGAATATGCACTTACCCAAAAAGGTGAAACATTAGCACCTATATGCAATCAATATCGACTTAGGGTTTTGCGCAAATGGTCGATTAGTTTTACTCATAAATATTTTTTCTATGCCCAAGAGCAATTATGTCGATAATAAGTTCATCATCAATAATATCGTATATTATACGATAGTCTCCGGTTCATATTTTATAACCGTCTCTTCCTATTAATTTTTTGTATCCTAAGGGCCGTGGATTACACTGCAAATCGGCTATTGCTACTAAAATAGGTTTAACAATTTTATTCGACAGTTTATCCAATTGTTTTTGTGCTTTTTTAGTTAATACAACTTTATATTTGAGCATTTTTTGATTTTCTTTTTCTTAAATAATCAGAAAATAGAACACGTTCGCCAGTATCTTCTTTTAAGTTTTATCATAAAATTTAATATCTTCTATATCTTTAATTTTTTCCATTATTTCATTGAACTCTTTAACTGAAAGAATTACCAAAGAATTATTGCCATCTGCATCTTTAATATATTGCGGGTGAACTAAAAAGCATAATATTTGAATTAATTAATTAAATTTTTTGTTAAAAGTACAAATTTTTAAAGTATGGTTTTTCTTTTGATTTTAACGCATTCTATCATAACATTTAAATTGCTAGCACTTTTTCAATTCTTAATTTTAACAGGAACTGTACATGAACTAAATGCATAACTATCTACATCTTCTATGTTAATATTTAATTTATCATAAGTAGTTATATCTGCAACTTCGACTTTTACATTATAACTACTTGATTTAATATTTACATCAATTGTTCCATCAGCATTTAGAGGCACTAGGCCATAGTTTAAAGGATTGCCATTACTACTTAATGAACCTTTAGCATTAGCAGCAGGTATTATTTCCAAATGCACTGCAACTAAAATTAAGAGGCAAGATGCAATAATTGTTAAAACTGATTTGGTGTAAAGGTCTGTTTTCATCTATTTTTTTTTTCTAATTTACAATTTTAAATTGTTAATTAAGATGGTTGGAAAGATGACGACAATTATGCAATTGCTAGCTAAATAATAAAAATACTTCCTCTCCTAAATCTACCTTTTTACATTTTCAATCCCCCTTATGATTCAATAAATTGGTATAATAAAGTAAATGGTGAATTTTTAAAGCTTATTTTTTTGAATTGCCTTGAATAATTATGGGGATAAAACTTTCTAAAAAAAAAATTATTTTTTGCCAGCATATTTAAAAACTAAAAAAAATATATATAAATTTTAAACCTCTCAACTAATATTAATAACAATATATTTATAAAATTTACTCTGTAATTTTTTTACATTAATTTAAAAGCATTTTAAAATAATATTATCTACAATTATTTCAGAAATCCTTGAGCCACAAAAAAAACTTTTTAATATTATTATTAAAAACTATATGCCATTGACCCTGTAACAAATGAATTACTATTTATTTCTTTATTATTTTTTATAAATATTTTGTCTTTACTATTTAATGTTCTTCCTTCTAATCTAATTAAAACATTTGATGCAGGAATATAATCTACATTAAAAGAAAAACCTGAAGTTTGAAAGCCATTTGTGGTGCCGATGGCTATAATTACTCCATTTTTATCTTGGTAATATTCTCCTCGTGCAGCAATAGTCCACTTGTCGGAGAATTTGTATTTAATAATTGCAACAGGCGAATACCATGTATTTACTTCATTTAAATCTGTTGCTTTTTCTTCTGTTCCAATGTCAAATCCTAATGTAATTCCTAATTTATTCGTCAAAGATATTATACTATAAAAATTATGAAAAATACGATCAAGTCTTGCACTGTCTGGTTTATCTGTTCCAATAAATGAACTATAATTAAATAGTATATTTTCTGTTATTTTATATTGTAGTTGAGTACCAAAACTTATTAATGAATTACCATTAACTCTGGTAATTCGTTGCCATCCGTTTAATGCCAATCCACTTATTAATAATTTTTCATTATCACTGGTGTAAGTGATTTTTGCACCAGATTCAAAATAGGGACTATTGTCTGCCAGAATACTTCTTGTAAGTGTCCAACAATCTTTACTTAATGCACCTTCAAAACCTAAATGTGAGCTAAATATTCCTGCATCAAACCAGAGATTTTTAGTTTTACTTAATTTAATACCTGTGTTGGCTTCGAATATATTTTTCAACACTCCTGCTTCTGCTACATAATTAGCATTCATGTAAGTTCCCGTTGCTAATGCAAAATTTGCACGAACCTCATCTGTTGCATAATTTGCTTTTATTAGTCCTAAATTTAAATTAATTTCATTGTGTCTATTATGACTATAAATAAAGTCTGGACGAACATGATCCGATGGTCTATTTAAATCAAACTGATAATACGTTTCCAAATATCCGCTTATCGATAATGGTGACTTGGTAATTTGATTTTGAGAATAAGAAATTTGTGATAAAAATGTAATGAAAAGGATTAAAAGAATTTTCATGTCATATTATTTGGACTGTAACGTTGCAATATTAAACTTGAATAACACAATTATTTTATTATCATTTAGGATGAATAAGTTTAATATTTTTTGTTATAAATCGCTTTTTATTTTTTTTATATTTTTCATTAATTATAAATCTTTAAATTTTAAAAGTATTTTATATTTGAAAAACAATGCTTAATATTAATAGAGTTAATTAAATTAGATTTTGCACATTAAAATTAGTCCTACGTAATTCTAAAATGGATTTATAAATATTTGTTTTCATATTATCTACTTTAAAATCACCTCTGTAGCACCATAGCCAAATTTTTCTTTTCTTGCATCTTTAAAGGTTTTTATTAAGCCATTGTTACTTAATTTTTTTTGTATCTCGTGGCGTAAAATCCCGTTGCCAACCCCATGTATAAAAATAATACTTTTAAAATTATGAACAATAGCAGCATCTAAACATTGTTGAAAATAGTTAATTTGTTGTACTAAAATATCAGCACCATTCAATTCATTCCAATTTTCTATAAATGATTCAGCGTGTAAATCTACCTCAGAATCTGGAATAAAAAGTGAATTTTGTTTAGGAGTATTTTTGAAAAAATTGGTTGTAATTGTTTCTGCAGTGTAGGTTTGTACTTCATCATCTAATTGAAAACAATAGCCTTCTGCTTTGGTCAAAGGTAAAATACCAAACGAAGCTGCAAAATTTTTAGCTTTTATTTTTAATTCTCTCACCAATGGTTGCATTGGATGAAATTCGCCATTTAAATGTTGAATTAATTGAATATGAAATGATGGCCATTCATTAAAATCTGATTGAGAAATATTAATCAGATTATTAACTGTTTTGGAGTTTATTTTTCCGGATGAGTGTCCTTCAAATTGCTTTAATTTAAATGTTGAAAAACTATACAACAAATCATATCCAGTATTATTAATTAATTGAATTTGCAATAGATTTTTCACTTTGTTATCTTCAATAAATGCCAAATAAATTCCTTTTCTGGCGGTAATAGTTTTTTCAGTAAAATTAATAACTTGATTTGCTGCATTGCTTTCTTCCCTAACTTCCTCCTTAGCAACAAGTACTATTTCGTTAGTAGCGATAGGAATTTCAAAATCACCATCAATGGTTACTCCAACGACATTAGCACTAATAATTTTAGTTACAAATCCTTCCTGCCGTTCGTTTAAAAACCGTACATAATCTCCTACATGAAATGCCATATTATCCCAAAAGGGTTTTTTCTGTTTGTTTTAATATTTCAAATGCTCGTTCTGAATTGACTGCTTCTGCATACGTTCTCAAAACTGGTTCAGTACCACTTGGTCTTATCATAACCCATTCACCATCTGTAAAATGAAATTTATATCCATCCATATCTTCTACTTTTGTAACCATTAAATCACCAAATGATTTATACTCATTATTTTTACATTTATTTATAATTGCTTGTTTTACCTCTTCTTTTAATCTCATATCGTTTCTTTCCACAGAAAATGAGCCAACTGCTTCATAAACCTCGCTAACCAATTCGGTTAATGATTTTCCGGTAACCGCCATAAATTCCCAGATCAATAAACCAATCCAAATTCCATCTCGTTCAGGAATATGACCTGCAACTGCAATACCGCCAGATTCTTCTCCACCTACCATAAATCCTTCTTCGTCTTGTACCATTAACTCACAAATATATTTAAAACCAATTTTAGTGATGGTATGATCTAATTGATATGCTTTGCATAAATCTGCTAATTTTTGAGTACAAGAAAATGTAGTAATTACTTTGCCTTCCATTTTTTTGTACTTGTGCATGTAATGGATTAATAATAAAAGTAAATGATGGGAATCTACAAAATTCCCATTTTCATCATACATACCAATTCTATCTGCATCACCATCGGTAACTAACGCAGCATCAATATTACCAGCTACTTTTATCAACTCTGATAATTCTGTCAGATTTTTATGTATCGGTTCTGGTGCTTGCCCATCAAAACCTGGGTTGTAATCACAATGCAAAAATGTAAGATCAGGCATTATTCTTCTCATTACATTTTGGCCAGCACCGTACATAGCGTCATACGCAAAATTTAAACCTGAATTTATAATTGCATCCATGTTGAAATTCTTTTCTACATGATCCACATACATTGTTTCTAAATCAATGTATTCTATAATCCCATTTTTCAAATAGTCTTCTAAAGATTCCGGGGAAGAAGATGATATATCAGCAATAGCGTCTTCAATTTCTGAAATTACAGAAGGTGTGGCAGGTCCACCATAATTTGCTTTTATTTTAAATCCATTATACTCTGCTGGATTATGACTTGCAGTTATTATTATTCCTAAATCAGCAACTTTATTTACAGTACCTAAAGAAATCATGGGAGTTGAAACAAACTTATTTTCGGCCAGATAAACCTTTATTCCAAAGGATGCCATAACTCTCGCTGTTGTATCAGCAAATAATTTACCGGCGAATCTGCAATCATTTCCAACTACAACTGATGCATCCTTTTTTTGATTTTTCAACCATTCAGCCGTTGCTTCAGCTACTCTTTTAACATTTTCTACGGTGTAATCGTCTGCAATAATTGCTCGCCAGCCATCTGTTCCAAATTTAATTTTTACACTATTCATAAAATTTATAGGGTTTAGGTTTTGTGATTTATTTAATTAAAGGTCTAAAAATAAATATTTACCGATCAACAAACCTATAAATTCTTACGTTGGAATATTGGTTTTTGTATGATTTTTACAAATTTGTTGAATTTCAAATATTCTCCCTAAATTGACCTTCCGTAAAATTTTGTATCGCACTCTTACTTAATCACAGAATGAAAAAATTATTTACACTTATTTTTGCCTTGTTTACTATCGGCACAGGCTTTTCTAATGCACAAAACCCTTGGAACGGAAAAGTTGTTTTGCAAGGTTTTTGGTGGGATTATTATAATAACAACTACCCAGCTGGTTGGAATAATTACCTTTCTGATCTAGCTCCAAGATTAAAAGATATAGGAATTGATGGTATTTGGATTCCTCCTGCAATAAAAAATGCTGGAACTAATAGTAACGGTTACGGTCCTTTTGATCATTATGATTTAGGTGATAAATATCAAAAAGGGAGTACTAAAACTCGAGCAGGCAATAAAGATGAATTGCTAAGAATGACTGCTGTAATGCATGCCAATGGAATTGATGTGATTCATGATATTGTTTTAAATCACTTAAGCGATGCTGGATCAAGAACTGGTGCTGGTGGACAAGATTTTAATAGTCTTTCTTCAGCAACCAATAGTGGGTATAAAAACTTCAGGTATGTTTCTTTCACCAAACCTGCGAGCAGCGAGACAAGTGCAAATTATTTAGCTAGAAATGGTCGTTGGCCGAAAAATTATCAAAACTTTTATCCAAATCCCGGCAACAATTTTTATAATACAGGTGACTGGGATGCAGTTCTATTTGGTCCAGATGTTAGTTTTGAATCAAATGCTTTTGGGCAAAGTACGAATGCTACTTACAACCCAATTCAGGTAAGTAACCACATGCGAAATGGTGCACGTGATTGGCTTATTTGGTATAAAAAACAAACTGGTGCAGATGGTTTTAGATTTGATGCAGCAAAAAATTATCCTTTTTACGCTTTGCAAGACGTATTGTTTAATGCTAAGTATAATGCAAGTTGGGCAAATGGTGGAGCAAATTTATATGCAGTTGGCGAGTACGTAGGCGGTGGAAACGAGTTAGATACCTGGATCAATAATGTGAAAACAAGCAATGGTGGTTCAGAAGATATGGTTGGTACATTTGATTTTGGTTTAAGAAGCGAACTTAAGAATGTTACATCATCAAATGGTTCTTATGATTTGGGAACTTTACCAGGCAAACAACAAAATAATAGATATCGTACGGTTCCATTTGTTAATAACCATGATACATTCAGACCTCAAGTTGATGCATCTGGAAATTATATCGGTTGGAATTCAGGTAATGAATTGGGAGGTGGTCATATTGAACCATTTGATGCACGTTTAGCACTTTGCTATGCCGTTGCATTTGCTGTTGATGGTTCTCCACAGGTTTTTTTCGAAGACCTATTTAATGTTGGAAATACAGGAAAGCGTTTTACCCATACCCCAAAAAGTTTAGTAGATCTTCCAGTTCGTGATGATATAGCAAATATAATCTGGTGTCATCAAAAGTTAAATTTCAAAAAAGGGTTTTATAAAGTGCGTTCACAGAATCCTGATTTGTTAATTGTTGAACGAGGATATAATGTTGGTCCCGAAAACAGTTATGCGATAATTGGTGTAAACGATAGTTACAATACTTGGCAGAACGCAAATATCCAAACAGATTTTGGTCCTAATGTACAATTGCATGATTATTCTGGCGCAAACAGCAACGATATTTATACAGATGGAAACGGTAGAGTTACGATTTTTGTACCGCCATGCGATGGCAGCAATATTCGAAAAGGCTATACTATTTGGGGTAAAGCTGGCGTATCTGGTGGGTTTGCTCCAGCTCAAAGAAGTACAACTCAGGAATGGGAAATGGCTGATGATTTAGGAGACAATGCAACTTTATCTCTTAAACAAGGTGGTTCATTACCAGCAAATTCTATCACTGAACGAATTGTTGGAAAAGTCTTTTCAGAATCTGGAAAATTGATAACTGTCAATGTTTATCCAGTAAATGCAAGCAGTAATACGACTGTTAGAATATATAATTCATCGAATGCAAGTGTGGCAACAATTGCTGGTGTAGGAAATACTACATTAACCTATAATGCACCTTCTACGGGTTATTATACCATTAAATTAAGACACACAACTGCAACATTCCCAAAACAAAATGCTTACGTTAAAGTAAATTATACTGCACCATCATTAGCAAATACCACGGTAAGTGTTGCTGCTGCAATACCAAATGATTTAAATGTTAATTCATCTGCTTTGGTCAATTATCCTGATCCTTTTTCTGATCAAACTACTATCTCATTTACCCTAGCAAAAAGAAGTTTCACCACGCTTGCAGTATATTCTTTAGATGGTAAACTGGTAAAAATTATTGAGCAAAAACAACAGGAAGTTGGAACTCATGAAATTGAATTTGAAAGTAGCCAATTGCCTCAAGGAATTTATGTGGTAAAATTAAATACTGAAGATTTTGTACGAACGCATAAAATGGTTTTGGCGAGATAAATTAAATCTGCAAAAAAGGAATGGTATTTATTAACTTTTTTCAACCATTCCTTTTTCAAAAGCATATTTTATTAAACCAACAATGCTTTTTGTATTTGTTTTCCTGAAAATATTTTTTCGATGAGTTTCTACCGTTCGTTCACTTATAAACAACGTTTCAGCGATTTTCTCATTATTAAATTCTTTGGTAATAAGTTTAAGAATTTCTTTTTCGCGACTGGTTAATACATTAGTTGATTCTGGCAACTTATTAGGTCCTTTTTGTAATTTCATCGTGATCTCATCACTAAAAAATAAATTTCCTGCTGCAATTCTTTGCAAAGCAAATATTAATTCTTGTTTCCCGGTATTCTTCAAAACATAGCCAGAAACTCCAGCATTAATCATTTCGGTGATGGTATGATGTTCGCCAAACATGCTTAAGGCCAAAATTTTGATCGACGGAAATTCTTCTTTTATTTTTTTGGTCAAAGTCAAACCATCCATCCCAGGCATATTTATATCGGTAATAACAATATCAATTGTATTATTTCGCAGAATTTCTAAAACATCTTCCCCATTAGTTAGTTCTGCAACAATATCAAACTCCTTTTCGAAAATCAGTAATGCCTTAATTCCATCAAGTAACATCTGATGATCGTCAACAAGTACAACTTTAATTTTTTGCATTTTTTTAGAATAGTATGGTTACGGAAGGTGCACTTTTTAATGCAGATTGTAAATACATTTAAGATAATAATTGTTTTAAACAAAAATCTCTCTTGCAAAATTTCGTAAATGTTCAAAACAGTTAATTTTATATTTAATCATTCCTTTATGTTTTATTTCAAAAGTTTAATTTCTTTTCTTTTTCTTTTTTCAATTTTATCTTGCAATCAAAATCAAAATTCTCCTAGCGGTTTAATTCCCTCTCCAAGTTTTTCTGCAGAAGAAGTAGTGAAAATTCAACTTGAAGCATTTAAAAATAATACGGAGTTAGACGATCATCAAGGCATCAGGCAAGCTTTTCGTTTTGCATCACCCGCCAATCAAGATTATACCGGACCCGAAGATCATTTTGTAGCAATGATGAATGCTGATAAATATTCAGGATTGCTGAACGCTAATGATTACATTATTGAAAAGATTTTTGTTGAAGATAATATGGCCCATTTTAGGGTCACCATTAAAAACCGTAAATTGAAAGATGCAGTTTTTATTTTTGTATTGAGCAAACAGAAAGATAATGACTTTCAAGATTGCTGGATGACCGATTCAGTTGTTTCTGAAGATGAGGAAAATTCAGAAGCTGAAGGTATTTCTGCCTAATTTATTGTTTCAATTCAGAGGTTTTTGTTAATAACTGACCAGACAATTGCAATAAATTGATTTCACTTATTTTTAAATCGAATTGAGTTAAACTGAAACGGGTATTTGCATCAATAAAATTTCGTTGAGCTTCTCTTAATTCTAACGGAGCAACGCTGCCTAAAGAAAATTTATCAAAACTAACTTGAAGGTTTTGTTTGGCTATTTCTACATTTCTTTTTTCTAAAGAAGTTAATCGCTCGTTAGTTAAATATGTTTGATATTCACTTCTTAGTCTTGAGGTTATATTTAAGGTAATTTCTTCTTTTTGAAATCGGGCACTCTCTATTGAGATAGTTGCATTCTTTTCATTTCTTTTTTGAAGCAAACCATTAAATAATGGAATGGATGCCGTAAAACCATAGTTTAAACCCCGATTTTGAGAACTTCTGGCAAAACCCAAATCGGATGTTGAACGACTAAAATTGTAGCCAGTGCTAACAGATACTTGAGGATATCTCAACGCGCGTACTTGTTTTCTATTAAAATTAGCTACCATCTCTGTATAAATAGCCGACTGAATTTCAGGGTTTTGATTACTAATTTTAGTTTCCAAATCAGCGTACTCAAAAATTTGATTGTTAATAATAGTATCCAATACTTCAAAATCAATTATTGATTCTCTTGCAATAAGTTCGTTTAACTGAATTTTGGTGTTGGCAAACAAATTTTGTTGTCGAAGCAAATTAGTTGTATCAGTATTCAAATCAACTTTTGCAGCTAAAACCTCCAACTTAGCGGCTTTTCCTATTTCAAACCTGCTTTGAGAATTTCTTAAGCGAATCGTAGAAATTTCGATTGCACTTTTCAAGGCTTCCATTTGTTTTTTTTGTTGAACCAAATCAAAATAAACTGTTGAAATTTGCGCAATGGTATTCTGTATCGTCAGATTCAAATTTTGTTCACCTATTTTTTTTAATTCTTCTAATTGGTCGTACCTGGCAAACATGCCAAAACCATCGAAAATTCTCCAACTTAACACAGGTCCGTAAGCTAGATTCGTATTATTTGCATTCGCGCTTTTTTGAATAATACCGTTTGACAATTCCTGCTCAGTATTAGTAATAGAATTATTATCGGTAACATTAAAGTCAACTCTTGGTAGAATTCCAGCATTTGCGAGACTCACATTATTGTCGGCTATAGTCAAATCGTTTTTGCTGATTTTTAATGAATAATTATTTTCTAAACCTATTTTGATCGCTTCATTTAGGGTTAATATAGGTTGAGCAAATGCATTTCCCATCATAGCAAATAAGCCAAAAGTTAAAACGAATTTTATTTTCAATATCATGTTAATTTATGCCTGACCTGTAATCATTTTTTCATTCAAATTTTTGCGAATTACTTCATCTGCTTCACTTACTTTATGCTCTCTAGACCATAAAGAATATATGGATGGAATAATATAAAGTGTCAGAATGAGTGAGAAAATTGTTCCTCCAACAATTACAATACCCATTCCCATTCTGCTTTTTGCTGATGCTCCTAAAGCTAATGCAATCGGAAGTGCGCCTAATGCAATTGCCATACTTGTCATCAAAATTGGTCTCAACCTCGACTCTGCTGCTTCTCTAATTGCATCTTGTACATTTTTACCTTGTTCTTTCAATTGATTCGCAAATTCAACTATAAGAATTCCATTTTTCGTGACGAGCCCAATGAGCATAATAGTACCAATTTGGCTAAAAATATTCCAAGTTTGCCCAAATAACCAAAGTGATAAAAATGCACCCGCAATTGCCATAGGCACTGTTAATATAATTATTAGGGGATCAAGAAAACTCTCGAATTGAGCAGCAAGAATTAAATAGACCAATAAAATAGCCAATCCAAAAGCAAATAAAGTATTAGATCCACTTTCCTTAAAATCCCTTGATTCACCGCCTAAATCGGTGGTAAAACTATCATCTAACACAGCCGCAGAAACGTTATTCATAGCATCTATTCCTTCGCCCATTGTTTTGCCTGGTGCAAGTCCGGCAGAAACAGTTGCAGACATAAAACGATTATTATGAAATAATTGAGGAGGACTGCTAATTTCCTTTGTTTCCACTAAATTATCCAATTGAATTAATTCACCTGTTTTGCTCCGAACAAACGTATTGGTCAAATCAAAAGGATCGTCTCTGTTTTGTATTTCATACTGCCCAATTACCTGATATTGCCTTCCATTCATAATAAAATAGGCAAAACGTTGGCCGCTTAACGCAAGTTGCAAAGTTTGTGCAACATCTAAAACAGACACTCCTAAACTTTGTGCCTTATCTCTGTCAATAGTAATATTTATTTCAGGTTTATTAAATTTCAAATTTACATCCACATTACTAAAAGTTGGATCTGCCGATGCTTTTTCCATAAATAATGGAATTTTTTCTTGAAGTTTTTGAAAATTTGGTGCTTGAATAATGTACTGAACAGGCAAGCCCCCGCGTCTATTTACCGAAATAGTAGGTTGCTCAGTTACAAAAGTTCGTGCTCCATTATATTTCTTACTTAGCTTAGTCAGTTTTTCTGCGATTTCTTTTTGCGATCGATTTCTTTTTGTTGATTCACCTAAACCTAACCTCATAAAACCAGTGTTTACGGCTCCACTTCCAGTAAAACCAGGAGCTGTAACTACCAGATTTACATTTTTTTCTGGAATTGAATCGTTTATTAATTGAGATAATTCCAACATAAATCGGTCGGTGTAATCATAAGAAGATCCTTCTGGAGCGGTTACTTGCAATAAAAGAAAATTACGATCGTCATATGGAGCAGTTTCCTTTTTTAGTGTAACCCAAAAAAGTGCGATTAATCCAAAACAAATTAAAATTATAGGAAAACTAAGCCATCTAAATTTTAAAAAGGATTCTAATGTGCTTCGATATCCTTCATTCATTTTAACAAAATAAGGTTCAGTAGCAGTATAAAATTTAGATTTTTTTTGCTTTCCGCCTTTCATTAAATACGCATTGAGCATCGGAGTAAGTGTAAGCGAAACAAATGCAGAAATCAAAACCGCCGAACCGATTACTACACCAAACTCCCTAAATAACCTCCCTACAAAGCCTTCTAAAAATAGAATAGGTAGAAAAACCGCAGCCAATGTTATTGAAATAGAAATTACAGCAACAAATATTTCATTAGATCCTTTTATAGCAGCCTCAACAGGCGACATGCCTTCTTCTACTTTTTTATAAATATTTTCTGTTACTACAATTCCATCATCAACTACTAAACCTGTGGCTAGTACTATTGCCAAGAGGGTAAGTACATTGATTGAAAATCCAAATAAATACATAATGAAAAAGGTAGCTATTAACGATACTGGAATATCTATCAAAGGCCTGAAAGCTAAACCCCAATCGCGGAAAAACAAATAGATAATTAAAATTACCAGCACCAGAGCAATCAAAATTGTTTCTGCAACTTCCGTTACAGACTGTCTGATAAACAAAGTATTATCAATTGCAGACTCAAATTTAATATCAATTGGTAATTCTTTTACAATTTGCACATATCGTTCTTTAACTAAATCTGCAATTTCCAGATAATTGGTACCTGGTTGTGGTATCACTGCCAGTCCAACCATGGATAAACCTGATTCTCGTAAACGGGTTTCCAGATTTTCAGCATCTATACTGGCAGTTCCTACATCTTTAAAACGTACTGTTTTGTCGCCTTCTGTTTTAATTATTAGTTCATTAAAATCATTTTCTGAAGATAAATTTCCTACTGTTTTTACCGTTAATTCTGTATTTGCTCCTGAAATTTTTCCTGAAGGTAATTCTACATTTCCAGCCAATAATGCATTCCGAACATCAAGAGGAGTGAGGCCATAAGAAGCAAGTCTAGATGGATCAATCCACAAACGCATGGCATATCTTTTTTGACCGTAAATTTGAATTGCACTAACTCCTGGCACAGTTTGTAGTCGTTGCGATATTACATTTTCAGCAAAATCACTTAATTCAAGAGGACTTCTTTTATCACTTTTTAAGGTAAAAATTTCTATCGGTTGCGAATCTGCATCCGCTTTGGAAACTACCGGGGCAGCATCAATATCTTGAGGCAATTCTCTGGCTGCTTGTGAAACTTTATCACGAATATCGTTAGCTGCTTCTTCCAGATTTTTATCCAAATTAAATTCAACATTAATAACACTGGAACCCTGATTACTTGATGATGAAATATTTCGAATTCCATCAATTGAATTTAGCGATTTTTCAAGCGGTTCAGTTATTTGTGATTCAATAATATTTGAATTGGCACCAGAATAACTCGTTCTGATGGAAACTATTGGAGGATCAATGGATGGATATTCACGAATTCCTAAAAACGTATAGCCAATTACTCCAAATAATATGAGCAAGAGATTTAGCACTATGGTAAGCACTGGTCTTTTTATACTCGTTGTTGATAAACTCATTGTATTAAAAAAAATTATTTGCTTGGCTTACCCGTTTTTACGTTTTCAGAAATGTTAACCTTGATTTTTGTATCCTTTTTAATCATCATGATTCCAGAAGTCAAAACAGTGTCGCCAGGTTTCAGCCCATTAGTTACTAAAACGTGTTTGTCGGTTCTACTTTCTGTTTCTATCATCACGTCTTTGGCTAAACCATTTGATAGGATGAAAACTTTTTTTCCTCGTTGAACAGGAATTATCGCTTCAGAAGGTATTAGAATAGCATTTTCTATCGCGGCTAAGGGTAATATTACTTTGGCAAATAAGCCCGGAATCAAAGCTCCATCTCCGTTTGCTGCTTTTGCTCTAATTTGTAAAGTTCGTGTATTGGTGTTGATGCTTGGTTCTAATGCATAAACTTTGGCCATGAAAACTTTGGAATTTCCTGAAACCGTAAATGAAATTTCTGAATTCAATTTTACTTGTTGAGCATATTTTTCGGGTAATGCAAATGTAATTTTTACTGGATCAGTGTTTACTAAACTTGCAATGATCTGGTCGCTACCAATAAATTGACCAATAGAAACGGATCGTAATCCGATTTTGCCAGAGAAAGGAGCAAGAATTTTAGTTTTTGATAATTGCGCCTGTACCAGATTGGTTTGTGCTTTTAACGATTCGAGATCTGCTTTTGCCACTTCATACTCTTCAGTACTGATAGCTTCTTTATTCAATAATTGAGATGCTCGCTGCTCAGTTTGTGATGCTAATTGCTGCCTAGTTCCAGCTTGCGAAAGTTGTGCTTGTAATTCTCTATCATCCATTTTAAGTAATAATTGACCTTTGCTAACTCGTGCACCTTCTTCAAAATTTATTAAACGAATAATTCCTGAAACTTCTGTTCGCAACTCAATTTGTTCATTTGCTTCAATACTTCCACTTAACTCAAGCTTATTTTCAAACTTCTCAAACTGAACAACTTTTGCTTGAACATTTAAAGGAGGCTGAGTTTTGAAAGCAGCATTTGCTTTGCCACCTCCATCTATTGCCTTATTTTTTTGAACTCGGTAAACGATTAACCAAATAAATGCCGCAACTAATAAACCATATATAATATAACTTTTTTTCATTAAAATCTTAATTCTTTCAACTTTGTTTTATTTTTTGAAAAGACATAAAGTATTGATCTTTAGGCATCTTTCCTAAATTGGTAAAGATATTATCCATAATGGTATAGAAATTGTCGAGGTCGGTCTGGTTTACTCCGGATAGTGCAGATAAATTAGTTTCTGAAACAGACTTTTGAATTTGTGGAATCGCATTTAAACCACTTTCAGTAAGCTTCAGAACATGTGCTCTCCTATCTGATTTGTTTATTGATCGTTCAATAAAACCTTTTTCGCATAAGTAATCAGTAATTCGAACCATCGATGATTTATCAATGTTTAACATACCTGCAATATCTTTTTGAGAAAGTTTTTGGTTATAATCATAAATTAATAGCATAACAAAAAAATTTTTTTCAATGACAAGATTGTTTAGTTTCTTGGATAATACTTCGATGTAAATCTTACTGAGTCTTCCAAATGTTAAATAAAGTGGTTCATTGCTAATAAGTTTCATAAATAATGATTTTAGACAAACTGGTTTTACAATTATAATGTTTTAAAATTAGTTTCATGAAACAACTATATTACTTATCAAAGCTTCTTAAAATTTTATTTAAACTCAATCTTTTATTTTCAGTATAAAGCATTTATAAAATCATTATCAACTAATAAATAACAACCCCGTTTCATTTACATAGAATTTTGAAAGCTAAATAATTACCATGAATAGACGAACATTTTTTCAAAATTTCAATTCCAACTCTCCTTCAAATACTTTAAACAAAAAGTCTTCAATTCGTGGACTAGAATATGCTAATAAAGTTCTTCCAGCTCGAGGTGCGGTTTCTGCTGGTTTACAAGCATATACAGGTCCTTGGACGCGTATAGAAGCGGCACATTTACTACGTCGTGCAACATTTGGCCCAACCAACGCCCAGATAAATGCAACTATAAGCTCAGGCATGGTGGCAACTATAGCAACATTATTAACTGATTTGCCAGCACCAACTCTACCTTTAAACACAAATCCGCAAGAAGAACCAGCGGTAAACGTTGGGCAAACTTGGGTAAATGCAGCATATAACAACGATTTTGAAGGATCAAGAACAAATTCGTTGAAAAGTTGGTGGGTAGGTTTAATGGTATCAGAAAACTTATCGCTGCGTGAGAAAATGACCTTGTTTTTGCATAACCATTATGTAACTCGAACCGAAGATGTTGGAGATTCTCGATTTTCCTACAAAAATAATGCATTATTAAGAGAATATGCCTTCGGTGATTTCAAAGAATTATCCAAAAAGATGTGTATAGATCCTGCAATGCTTGATTATCAGAATGGAAATACGAATACTGCAACTAGCCCAAACGAAAATTTTGCCCGTGAACTTCAAGAGTTATTTACCATTGGAAAAGGTCCTGAACTTGGACCTGGAAATTACACTAACTATACCGAACAAGATGTTCAGGCCGCTGCAAGAGTACTTACCGGGTGGAGAAATAATAGAACTGCAATTGATTCTTATTTTACAGCAAGCCGACATGATACTAATCCAAAACAATTTTCAGCAGCATACGGCAATCAGGTAATTAATAATCCGATAGCGGAAGAAGAATACAAATCATTGATAGATATGATTTTTAATCAAGCTGAAACTGCCAGGTTTTTGGCAAGAAAGCTCTACCGCTATTTTGTTTATTATGTAATTGATGCTGCCACAGAAACCTCTATGATAGAGCCTATGGCAGTTTTATTACGAAATAGCAATTATAATTTAAAGCCAGTTCTTTCCGCCTTGTTTCAAAGCCAGCACTTCTATGATGTATTAAGTATTGGTTGTGATATTAAAAGTCCAGTTTCTTATACAATTGGTTTATTAAAACAATTTCAGGTCGCTCTTCCGACTACGCCTTTAAGTGTTCAATATGAAACTTTTAGAAATATACACGGATTGATGTCTGTTATGCAACAAGATTTATTTGATCCACCTTCAGTTGCTGGTTGGGCAGCATATTATCAGGAGCCAGTTTATTATGAATTTTGGATAAACTCTGAAACCATGGCCAGAAGAGCCAGGTTTAGTGACACCATGGTAGAACAAGGATATACAATTGGCAATCAGTTAATAAATATAGATTTAATTGCATTTGTTTCTCAAGTTTCAGATCCATCAGATCCTAATATTTTGGTTGACGAAGTTTCAAAGATCTTATATCCAATTCCCATTACACAGCCTGAAAAAGACTTTTTAAAAAACATTCTAATTCCAGGCTTACCAGACTTTGAGTGGACGATAGAATGGCAGACTTTCACTATGGATCCTACCAATATCACCAAAAAAGATGCAGTAATAACTAAGCTAAAGGCGTTAATGAAATATGTAATGGCTACTGCTGAATATCATTTATCCTGATTAACATTTATTGAATATGAAAAGAAGAGAATTTTTACAATATGCAGTTCCTGCAGCAGCAGTGCCAGTTATGGTTGGTGGTATTTCTGTAAAAGCAATGGCAGATTCACCTTTATTGGATGCAATGTTAGGTTCGTCCATTCAAACAGATCGAGTTTTGGTGATTATAGAGATGAATGGTGGGAATGATGGATTAAATACTATTATTCCATTAGATCAGTATGCTACCTTAGCTCCAGCACGGGCAAATATTATTATTCAGGATACAAAAGTGCTGAAAATGACTAATGAAACTGGATTCCACCCATCTATGGCAGGTATTCATGCTATGTACCAAGAAGGAGTAGTGAAAGTTGTACAAAGTGTTGGCTATCCAAATCCAAATTTCAGCCATTTCCGGGCTAGCGATATTTGGAATTCTGCATCAGATTCCAATCAAGTCGTTCCTACAGGTTGGTTAGGTCGTTATTTGAATGAAGAATATCCTGGTTTTCCGGATAATTATCCAAATCCAACTAATCCAGATCCATTAGCAATCCAAATTGGTTCGGTACTTTCTCAATCTTTACAAGGTCCGTTTTCTACTATGGGAATGGCAATTACAAGCGCCGATTCATTCTATCAATTATTAACTGGAGCTACTGATGTTGTTCCAAATACGCCTGCCGGGCACGAATTGAAATTTATTCGTCAGGTTATTCATCAAACTCAAGAATATGTAATTCAAATACAAGCTGCCGCGGCTGCCGGAGCAAATCTTTCTACTCAATATCCAACTAATAATTACCTGGCTTCGCAACTAAAAATTGTTGCCAGATTAATAAAAGGCGGTTTGAAAACCCGTGTTTATGTAGTTTCTATCGGTGGTTTTGATACACATGATTCGCAAATTGACCAAACTCAAGGTACAGATACTGGATTACATGCAGACTTATTAGGACGATTGTCATCGGCTATTGCTGCTTTCCAAGATGATTTGAAATTGTTGAATATAGACGAACGAGTAGTGGGAATGACATTTTCGGAATTTGGTCGAAGAATAAAATCAAACGCAAGTTATGGAACCGACCATGGAGCCGCTGCGCCATTGTTGGTTTTCGGAAAACGAGTTTTGCCGGGAATTTTAGGTTCAAACCCCATAATTCCTTCCAATCCAGATAGCAATGATAACATCGCAATGCAATATGATTTTAGACAAATTTATGCAAGTTTATTGCAAGATTGGTTTGGCTTACCGCAAGCTACCGTCGAAAATATTTTAATTGGCTCACCTGGCGAATTTCCAATTCTACCAATTATTAACAACGGAATTGTAGGAGTGCAGAAGAATTTTGAAGCCGATAAAAAATCATGGTTGAAACAAAACTATCCAAATCCAGTAACTGAATCTACTGTTATCAGATTTGAAACAGAAGGTGGATTAACACGAATTCAATTATTTGATAATCAAGGCAGATTAATTGAAACCATAATAGAAGCAAGCTATAGCAAAGGCGAGCATGAAATAAATTACAGACCATCCAATTTAGCTGGTGGAACTTATTATTACCGATTACAAAATGGCAGGAATCAAGATGTGAAAACGATGTTGGTAAAATAGGGTAACCTAAAACTCATGCTGGAATATAAATAACAAAAGTAGCACCTTCATTTATTTTACCTGATGCTGCAATAAAACCATTATGATTATCAATAATTTTTTTAACAATAGCTAATCCTATTCCAGTTCCTGCATATTCTTCTCTGCCATGCAATCGCTGAAAAACATCAAAAATTTTAGTAGAATATTGCGAATCGAAACCAATTCCATTATCAGTAAATTTTAATTGAAAATATTTTTTATCGGCGGATAATATTATCGGGAAAGTTGAATCTTTTTCAGACTTAAATGATTTGCCTAAATCAATTTTACCTGTAATGCTTATAATTGGATTTACATCCGATCTGGAAAATTTAAGCGCATTGCCAATCAAATTGTATAAAACCTGCCTAAACTGAAATCGGTTAATTTTTGCAATATTATCTCCACTGAATTTAACTTTAGCTTTTTTTGTCTTAATCGTTTCTTTTAGATCTTTTCTTATTTCTTCAATTAATTCTTCAAAATCAACTTTTTCAAATTTACGATCGGTAATATTAGTATGCGAATACGTTAGCAAATCTTCTATCAAGGTTTGCATTCGCTTTGCTGCACTGTTTATTCTGATAAAATAATCTTTGCCATTTGCAGACAACGTTTCATATTCCCGTTCAATTATCCGACTTGAAAAAGTTTGAATTTTGCGCAATGGCTCCTGCAAATCGTGACTGGAAATATAATTGAACGCTAAAAGTTCTTTATTTGCAATTACCAATTCAGAGGTTCTTTTTTCTTTTTCCTCATTTTGGTAAGCTAACTCGTGATTAGCAATGACTAACTCTGCTGCTCTTTTTTCCTTTTCCGAACTTTCAAATCCAAGTTTTTTATTGGCAATAATTAACTCCCTTGCTTTTTTCTCTTTTTCATTGCTTTCAAATTCAAGTTTAATATTAGCAATAACCAACTCTTCCGCTTTTTTCTCTTTCTCTTTACTTTCTATTTCTAATTTTTTATTGGCAATTACTAATTCCTTACTTCTTTTTTCCTTTTCATCATTGCCTTTTTGCAATGCTGCGTTTACTTCACTTAATTCTACAGTTCGTTTCTGAACTTGATTTTCTAGTTCTGCTTCACGTATTTGTCTGGTTTCTAGATTTTTAATTCGGGCATTTACCTGTTCGGTTACTTCATACCCAAAAACTAAAATGGCATAAATTTCATCAAATTCATTGTACATCGGCTGGTAACTGAAATTGAAATAACAAGTTTGAGGTTTCTCTCCTTTATTTTTTGCCAATACAGTAGGAACTTCAATTCCTATATACGACTCACCAGTTTTATATACTTTATCTAACAAAACATCAAATCCTTGCCCTTGCAATTCGGGTAAGGCTTCAAAAATTGGTTTACCTTTCAATTCATGATTTCCGAATATTTGCTGATATCGATCATTTACCAAATAGTAAATATGTGTTGGCCCTACTAATGTACATACAAAACCAGGAGCAGTCATCAACATGTTCTCATGCAATTTTGCTTGCGCCTCCATTTTTTTTCGCCCAACTACTTGCTCGGTAATTTCGTGCGCTAAAACCATAACTCCCGAAATAGTTCCGTCATCTTCGCGAAGTGGTTCGTATACAAATGTTACGAACGCATTTTCCAGCTTTCCATTTCTTTTTACATTTATGAGAAGTTCATTTGCAATAAATCGTTCGCCATTTTTAAGTACATTATCCAGTAATTCTTTAAATCCTTGACCGTTTAATTCTGTTAATACTTCAAATATGGGCTTATTGAGTATGTCTTCTTTTTTTGTATCAAGAAATTCTTCCATACTTTGATTAATAATCTCAAGAATATAATTTTCACCTCTAAGTACAATGATTGCAACCGGTGCTTGTAATACTAATATCTGAAACCTATCTAAAAGTTCTTTTTCCTTAAGTTGCTGATTCTTTTGATTTGTAATATCTCGAGAAATGGAGATAATTTGCGGAAGAATTTCATTTCCTTCTAATTGTTGCATGGGAGAAACGATAATATCCCACCACTTTGGAATTCCTTTAATTGTATTCCCTGCCAATTGCATTTGAGTTTTTTTTCCTTTTTTGGCATTGGCAACAGCTTCTTTTATTTGCTTTTTATCTTTATTTTCCCACAATTCCCACCAAAATTTATTTTCATATAAACTAAAATCATCAATCCCCAAAAGGCATTGTCCGTTTTCGTTCATATAATTTAGCCTTCCTTCACTATCCAATATTTTCACACAATCCGGGTTATTTTCTAAAATGGTTCTACTAATAGATTCACTTTTTTCAACCTTTTTTCTGGAAAGCACCATTTCTGTTACGTCGTAGGCTATGGTAATCACTCCCGAAATTGTATTGTCAGCCTCGTGGAGTGGTTGATTGACAATATTGAAATACTTGTCTACGAGCTTGTCGCTATGTTGAAACTGGGCTAATATTTCATTGGCGTAGACGGGCTTGCCTGTGTTAAAAGCCTTATTAATCATCTTTGGAAATGGATGGTCTTTTAGTTCTGGTAACATCTGCAATAATGTTTTGCCTTCTATATCCAGTCCTTTACCCCAAAACTCTTTCATCAAATCATTGGCTAGTGTAATTACCATATCCTTTCCTTTCATAATAGAAAAAGCAAAAGGCGATTCCATAAGCATGCCGTAGTAACGTTTATTGGTTTCTTCCACCTGCTTCAATGCTTTCTGCTCTGCCTCGCGCTGTGCTTCTAATGCTTTTTTTACAATCACAGTAGAGGTTACCTCGTAGGCAATAACGGTTACCCCAGAAATAGTTTCGTCAGCTTCCAGATAAGGCTGGTATACAAAATTGAAATAGACATCTTCCAGTTTACCATTGCGAAAAACCGGGGCAAGAAGTTCCTCTCCTGTAAAAGCATTACCGGTGGTGTAAACCTTATCGAGCAAATCGGGAAATTCGGAATTTTTAAGCTCAGGCAAAACGTTAATCAGAGGTTTTCCTTCAACATCATTTCCTTTTCCCCACATTGCTTTTACGGAATCGTTGGCAAGGCTTATCACCATGTCTTTTCCTTTAAGTACAGCAAAAGCAAATGGCGATTTCATGAGCATAATGTTGTATCGCTTTTCGCTTTCTTTTATTTTTTCTTCAGCTTGTTTTCGTTCAGTTATGTCTACAGATGAACCTACAAAACCCATAAATTCATTATTAATACCGGTTCGTGGATTGCCTTGCGCCAGCACCCACCTCCATTGCCCGTCGGCTCTTAACAGGCGCAACTCCAATGAGTAAGAACTACGTTTCGCAATGGCCGCATTCAATATATTGTACATTAACTGAACATCATCAGGATGAACAATTGCTTCCCAATTAGAAATGTCTTGATCTTTTAACACGCCTAAAAAATCAAGAAACGTTTTGTTGTAATAAGTAGACAAACCCTTTGCATCCAGTGTCCAGATAAGTACCGGTGAGGCATCTGCCATTGTGCGGAAACGGTTTTCGCTTTCTTTTAATTTATCTTCCGCTTGTCTGCGTTCGGTAATATCATTAAACAAAATGGCAAACCTGTCCTTTGAAACAGGATAAGCGTTTACTTCAAACCAACGATGAGTGATCTCAAAATACTTCTCAAATATTGCCGGGCGCTGATCATCTACCACGGCAGCGTAGGTTTCTATCCACCATGTATCGACTGTAGGAAAAACCTGCAGGAGGGATTTACCAAGCATCATTTCCATGCTTATTCCTGATTGCTTTTCATAGTTGGAATTTCCTTCCAACATATAATAGTCAATACCTTTACCTTCTTTGTTGCGAACCAGCTCGCAAAGCGCAAAGCCCTGATCAATGGAATTGAAAAGGCTGCGGTATTTTTCTTCGTTTTGGCGCAAGGCTTCTTCTGCTGTTGCTCTTTCAACTGCAGCCCAGGTGCGTTCGGCAGTTTGTATGGTTAGTTGCAATTCTGAGTCTGTCCATTTTCTGAGCTTGCTCTGAACAAGAGATAACATTCCCAACGGCTTGCCATTTTTAATGATCGGTACGCATATGAAAGAAATATTCTGCAACTGAATGCAAAGCTGCTTAAGATCTTCATCAAATATATTGGTGGTATGCACATCATCAACAATAAAAGGGCAGCCTGCATCCAACACTACTTTAAAAAGAGCAAAGTTGCTTATAGGATAAACGCCGGCAAGGGAAGGCAAATCTCCACGTGAGGCCCCGTGTTTAATAATGAGATTATCTTCTTCAATAGTAGCATAGTGACACCAGTCCGCGTTCATAAAATCCAAGGCAATTTTTGTAACTGCACCTTCAATGTCCACGGGGTTGTCGAGCAGACGAAGTGAATCGCTTATTTTAAGCAAAAACTCTTTTTGCTTTTCAGTTTCTTTAATTTTCTTTCCTGCTTCAACCTGCTCTGTAATATCAAAAGTCATAGCCATCACCGCATAAATTTCTCCCGAATCATTTCTCAATGGCTCCATAGAAAAATTAAAATAATACTGCCGAAGTACACCTTCATTCTCGAGGTCAAGAATAAGGGAATATTCGGGAGCAGAAAATGATTCTCCTGTTTCCAATACTTTGTCAAATAATTCAATCGTGCCCGTGCCTATCAATTCAGGAAAAAGGACTTCCATGCTTTTGCCGAGTAAATCGGCTGCTTTGCGGTTGCTTAATTTTTCATAAGCTTTATTTGCCAAAATGTATTTGTGTTGCGGTCCTTCAAAAATAGCAATGGCAGCAGGCGCATTCAGAAAAATACTTTGCAATTGATTTTTGTTTGCCTCTATTATTTTTCTCGATAAAACCTGTTCCGTAACATCTATTCCGTGCACCAGTATCCCATCTAATTCGTCTTTACTGTTATAAGTCGGCTGATAAACAAAGTTGAAATAACCTTCTTTAAAGTTTCCATTTCCCCTATCTAACTGTATAGGAAATTCATTACCAACAAAAGGTTCTCCTGTGGAATAAACACGGTCTAAAAGTTCATAAATCCCTGTTCCTTCCAGTTCAGGAAATGCTTCCCGTACCGGTTTTCCTAAAACATCTTTGTATCCGATAGCCTGCTGATGGATTGTATTAGAAAGTTCATACACATGTAGCGGACCTTTATGCACACAGATAATGGCAGGGGCTTCTAAAAATAATCTGTTGACCTTGGCATTGGCAATCTTGTATGCTTCAGCTATTTTTTTCTCAGATTCAATTTGTAATTCAAGCGCTTCTTTTTCTTTCTGTTCAAACTTTTTCTTTTCTGTTACATCCTCAATAGAAAGCAATATGAGTTTTTCTTCTTTTTTTTCTCTGGTTAATTCCAGGGCACTCAATAAAATTACCCGTTGGCCAATGGAAGTAAAGTTGTGTGTTACTTCAAAATCGGTTATCTGTTTTTTTTGTGGTAAGATTTCTTCCAGCAGGTTACGTAGTTCAGGAATATTCCATTGCCGGTTACCCAGGTCATAAATCAATACCCCTTCTGTTTCCTTTTCGTATACTTTAAATATTTTATAAAAAGCCTGGTTTGCCGATTTTACCCGCAGGTGTTTATCCAGCACCAGCAAAGGCTGATACAGGGTGGCCACAATAGATTCGGAATAATTTTTTGCATCTGTTACCTGTTCGTTTAGGCCAATCAGTTCATGATTTAAAACGCTTAATTCTTCGTTGGTGCTTTGCAATTCTTCTTTACTGGTTTCCAACTCTTCATTCAGGCTTTGCAATTCTTCGCTGCCGCTCAGCAATTCCTCATTGGCACTTTGCAGTTCTTCATTGCTTGCTTCCTGGTCTTCGGTAATGCTCCGCATATCTTCACGGGCCTGCGCCAGTTCCTGCTCTAACAATTGTATTTGTATATCTTTTTCTTCTTTTTTTGTTTTAGCCGAAATTTTTTTTCTGTTGGTTGTTACAGATGGATTATTATCATTTAAATTATTATCGTGAAAAAGTATAAGGTAATAAGGCTCTAGCGTATTGGGTAATGGAACGGCTTCTATAGAAATGTTCAGCAAATTGCCATTTACACTTAGTGGAATGTTTTCTTTTATAATCGATACCTTTTCAATTTTTGCTTTGTGTAAAATATTGCGCAATTCAAAACCCAAACCGTTTTTTGCCATCGTCAATAAATTATGGCTGGGTTTGCCCGGGGCCTGTTCCAGGTAAGTTGAGGTATTCCCACGAAAATGCACAATATCCATGGTTTCGTTTACCACCACCCCGGCTGGTGTGTATTTGGTAAGTAAAATATCATCGGCTGTTTTTTGAAAGTCGGTGCGGATGGTCTCGCTTTTAGAGCTGTTAGCCGGGCGGTTTAAAATTTGTTCACTTCGCTGGCTTGCTACCTGTATAAACCTGCCGGGTACATCTTTCCGGGTGTATAGTTTATCGTTTTTTCCCACAGCAGCAAAAAGATCAGGTACTCCGCCGGTTGTTTCTGATTTGCCCAGCAATAAAAAACCGTTTGGATTTAGCGCATAATGAAAAGTGGTCAATGCCTTTTTTTGCAGGTAAGGCTCCATATAAATAAGCACATTGCGGCAGCTTATGCAATCCATTTTACCAAAAGGCGGGTCTTTTAAAAAATTGTGGTGAGCAAACACACACAAATCCCTTATGCTTTTATTTACCTGGTAACCGCCATTGTTTTTTGTAAAATATTCTTTCATCCGTTCTGGCGAAACGCTGTCTAATTCCGTTTTTTCGTAAATGCCTGTACGGGCTTTTAAAATGGCAGGTTCGCTAAGGTCAGTGCCAAAAATTTGTATTCTTTCATGATTATCTCCTAAAAATTCTTTAAAACAAATTGCAAAAGAGTACACTTCCTGGCCGGTGCTGCAGCCTGCAATCCACACACGTGTTATTTCGCCAGGCACTTTGTTTTTTATTATGGCAGGAAAAACGTTGTTACATAAATTCTCAAATACTTTTTTATCCCGAAAAAAAGAAGTTACGGGTATCAGCATATCCTGGTATAAAAGATCCTGCTCGGGGTTATTACCTCTTAAAAATTTAAGATATTCGGCTGTTTCTTCGTTTTTGTTTACCACCATCCGGCGGAGTATTCTGCGGCGTATGGTTGTTTGTTTGTAATAGGTAAAATCTACTCCCTTGCGAATGCGAAGTAGTGAAAGTATTTGTTTAAAAACATCTTCATCCTGCTTGGGAATGTTTTGCAGTTCCTCATCACTCAGTATTGATTTACTGGTTACCTCTAACAATTTTTTTGGTATTTCTTCGGGCGGCAAAATAAAATCTACCACACCAGCCATTGCAGCACTATTAGGCATGCTATCATATTCTGCCGATGTTTCGTCCTGTGCAAACGTGATGCCTCCCTGTTCTTTGATAGCTTTTAATCCCTGCGTGCCATCAGATGCTGTACCGGATAATACCACGCCTATGGCATGTTCCTGGTGTACTTCGGCCAGCGATGCAAAGAAAAGGTCAATAGGCAGGTTGCGTTCGTTTTTACCTTTTGGCGGGCGGGGTGCAAGTAGTAAAACACCATCTGTAGCCACCATCATTTTATTGCTTGGTATAACATAAATATGATCGGGCAGCACTTTAATATCATCCGTAATTTCCAATACCGGTATAGGGGTAATTCTTTGTAGTATTTCGGGTAAGACGCTTTCATGATTGGGGTCTAAATGCTGCACCAGCACATAGGCCATACCCGAATTTTCTGGGATTGCTTTTATTAGTTTTTTAAACGCGTCTAATCCACCTGCAGATGCTCCAATACCCACAACCGGAAAAAGATTTTCGCTTTTCATTAAGATTTTTTCGCTTAATTCCTTCTCTGTGTTAGGTTTTTGCTTCATCTAGGTTTAGTTTTATAACAAAGTTCTCGCGTTTAGTTGGCTCATTTTTGTCTTCTTGAATGAGTAAAATAGCTTTATAAATCATTTTTTTTAGTGAATTAAATTCATTCGGCTTTCTGATGTAATAATTAGACCCATGTTTAAAAAGAGTTTCAACTATTTCGGATTCAGAGGATGTAGATAAAATGACAACGGGTAAATTTTTTAATTTTTCATTTTGTTTTATTTCCAATAAACACTCAATCCCATTTTTACATGGCATATTTAGATCCAGAAATAACACATGCTGATTCTTTGTTTGAGAAGTAAGTTTTTGCATCAGATATTCCCCGTCTTTCACAGTTTCCAAATGTGTATTCAAAGGCAGTTCTGCGAGTGCTTCTTTAAAAAGTAAACAATCGTCAAGATCATCATCGGCAAGTAAAATATTGATAGAATCTATCATGTGTAGAAAAATAAGTTAGCAATTTGGATGGCTAATGGGATTTAAGGACACCCAATTGTTGGGATAAGAGCAAACAACCAGAAAATTTCATGCTGTAAATTGTACTAACTCAAAGCTACAAATTATAATGCTTTGGTTTATTGATATTTTTTTGGAGTTTTACCAACGGATCAAGCCAACCAAAAGTTCATGCCTACGGCATTTTATTGCTTTTTTTATTTTTTTGTTGCTACCAAAGGATCATGCCTCTGGCATTTTTCGCTATAATTTATTAAACGATTTCATTTAAGCTCCATAGGAGCGATCCTTTGGTAGAAAATGATTACAACGAAAATATCCAAAGCCCTGTAGGGGCGACACTTTTAATCATTTATTATTTTTATTTATTGTTAAACGATTTCATTCAAGCTACTTAGGAGCGACCATTTGGTAGAAAATCTTCTAAAATGATATCTTTTCAAAACGGGTGCAAATGATTGCTAACCTCCAATAATTTATTGCAGCACCAAGTTACCACACCAAATATTTGTATTTTATTTTCCGCGGTAATCTGAATCGGTTCATCCCTCTCTTTTCCGGTGCTTAGCTTCAACACATTACCATATTGCAAAACTTGCCGAATCATCCATTGCTCTTGGTACCAAAAAACAACAATGTTTCCACCTTCAGGCACTATAGATTTATCTACAATCAAAATACTTTCTTCTTTTATGCCAATATATTCCATTGCATCAGATGTCATCTCGAAATAGCAGGTATTTAAAGGATTAGTAACAATGCGTTTAACGGTTTCAAACCGATCTTTTTCATATTTCTTATGTTCATCTATTTGGTTAAAAAAGCTATTTAAATGTAAAGATTTTTTGTTTTTAATTATTGTTTTCGTTGCTGATATTTGTAGCATATTTCAAAAGATTGGGATACAATATTACTAAAAATATTAGCAAAATTTATTTAATTTTTGAAAAAAAAAAGGAACGAATGTTCGTTCTTTTTCTCTTTAATCAGTAAGGTAGTTAATTAAATTTTTCTTAATGCTGAACTGCAACAGGTATAGCCGATGAGCCAGAATTCGTTATCATTTTTAAATAATAAACACCATTTGGGATGAATGATAAGTCAATTTCTTTTCTGTTTTCTCTTGCCATTTCCTCTGAAACAATATTTAATAATCGTTTGCCAGTCACATCAAATAATTCAATTACAACGGTTTCAGTTTTAGGTAATGAAAAATTAATTGTAAATAAATTATTTACAGGATTTGGACTAATGTTTTTTAATTGAATAGTTAGATTTTTTGATTGGTTAATTCCTTCCGTTCCACTAAGTTCAACATCATCAATAACAAAATAACTTCCTGGCGTAAATACCGACAAACTATCATTAATTGCAAAAGTAATAATACATTTATTTGAAACTGTATTAACAAAATAGAAAAACTCTAAATCTGCTTTTGTAAAAGTTGAAGTAGTAGTTGTTAAATTTAAAGTAGCGGCTCCAAAAGTTGTGGCATTACTATATAAAACAGCACTAACTACTAATTATTCATTAGAAATTGGTAGAAATTTATAACAAAAACTAAAACTTCCATACCGTTGATTAACATTAAAATCAATATCGGTCAAATCTGTAGCTATTAAAATTGGAACCACAGGTTGACCATTAAAAGATAAGACTTCACCTTTGGCTGACAGAGCACCAGAACCTGGTGGAGTAGAATGAGTTATAAGTTCTCCAAATTCAGGAATATTGCCAGTAAACCAATTATCGGGCGAGCCATTGGTCTAGTTTTCAAAACTAGAATTTGGAACTAGGTTTTGTGCATATACACTTAAAGTAAATGCAAGATAAGTAATAAAGAAATACGTAAGTAGTTTTATTTTCATAATAATTAAATTTATTAGGTCAAATATAAATAGCATAATTGATTTTTGATAATAGAAATTATAATTTTTATAAAGTGTGTTTAAACATACAAAAACTAATTTTTCTATTTAAAATAATTATTATAAGTGTAGTTTCTACCTATTTATAAGTACTCCTTTATTTGTAGATTAAAAGAGAGATATTCGTAAAAGAGTATAAATAGTTAACAGATAATATCATTACTATAAAAGTTAAGAAAAAATCTGTTATCTCGAAGTTATGCGTACATATATCTGATTTTCAAAAATCATACAAAATAGATTCCAATTAAATAAAAAATCAATAATTTTAAGGTATATTATTAATCATGTAAAATCAGACAGTTTAATTTGTATTTAGATTATTAATAAATAAATTTTAACTTTTAAACACTTTATTGATAAAAGAATTTTTATGGAAAAGTTAACTGCTGGCATGTCGGGTGCCGAAACAATATTCCTTTACCTTGGAATTTTATTATTTGTTGTATAATCATTTTACTAATTATTTTTGCTGTTCAAAAGAGAGAAATAAAATCTTTGCTTTTTTTCTTCCCTGTTCCAATATTAATGATTTGATGGCCAACAATTAGTAGTTTTAAGTTATCTGTTGATGGAGTAGAACTAAGCAAAAAAGCAATTCAAGAAGCAATAGATAATCCAGTTAAAAAAGAACAATTGGCAAAACTTACTGATTCATTAAACGAGCAGCATATTACCAATCCCGATTCATTGAAATTGTTAGCTCAAGCAAACGCACTTTTAGGAGATACCTTATTAGCAGCCAGAAATATAGAACAAGTTTTAGAAAAAGAACCAAATAATACGGAAGCACTCAAATTAAAAAGTATTTATTTTACTCCAAACATAGTCATTCAAAAAGGGATTGAAGATGTAAAAGCAAATCCAGCAGATGTTAAGGCAAAGCAAGATCTTTCTGCAGCTTTAACAAATAAGGAAAGCAAAATTGGATCGCACCAAGTTGATCTATTAAATATGGCTTCAGCAAACTTGGTGTTGAAAGATACCCTAAATTCAAATAAATACTTGGAAGCTGCTGTAATGGCTAATCCAAAATTGCAAAATGAAAGCAATGCAAAACGAGTAATGAAGGCGAGGTATTCGGTGAAGAAATGATAATATTGACTAAGAGATTTTGGTTTAATTATAGTTTTTGAGAAAATGAAAAAGCCAAAGTTTTCGGCTTTGGCTTTTATTGACGTTATCTTTTAAACATCACAAGAGTATGTTAAGCCTGATTAAATAATTCCTATTACAATTGTTGAAATTGCTAAATATACATGTTTTAGTAAAAAAGATACCCAAATTGCTGCTATTATTGCCGAATTATCAGTCATTAAATTATTTTTAAAGTTCCTTTAACATTAATAATATCTATTATTGATTGGTTTTCTCAAATTTCTTTTTAAATCTTTTTTGCGAATTTGCTAAAAAAACCTTTTCCTTTTTGCTCAGGAATATCTGAATTTAATGCTTTCATATTAGCAACATAATTTAATGATTTAGTTGGAGCAATTATTCTTGATGATGATTCAGATGATTCAAACAAAGTTTTCTGATCAGATGAATCTTCGAAACCTAAATCATGCTAATCATTTCCAAAAGCTGTAAATAAATCTATTTCAGATTTTCGACTTAATTAGATAATTTCATATGAGATTTAATTAAAATCTTTAATATTTTTCATAATTATTTTTTTCGCTTATTCTTTGATCACGTTTTCGGTTTTAATTTACTTTTGATTTTAAGAAAGCACCTTCCACCTTTTCATCGTTCTCGTTCCATACAAATTAGGCGATTGTGGATATTGCTGAGATGGTAGTGCTTTTCTGATTGCTTTGTACCAATCCAAGTAGGTGCTATCAGGTTTTAATGTTTTTAAAACAGAAAGTGCAACAAAGGTAAATGCACCGTTTGGTCGGCTATTAAAAACAGCGTCATAACTATATTCTGCATCTTGGCAGCCAGAAAGCAATAATGAACCTTTCCTGCCTGGAGAAGATACTACTCTGAAGTTTTTTGCAGTTCCTAACTTATGGGCATCATCCGCACTTAAAAAATTTGCTGGTGGTAAAAACCTAACTTTTCTTTGTGGTGGATTTGCTCCTGGCATAGTTGGAGGAGTAGATATGGGTGCAAATTTGGAAACCGTACCCGAATGGCATGAATCTGAAAACATCACTAATTTAACTCCATGGTTTCTTGAAGAAAATAGTTCAAATAATTCATCATCTGTTATTGGCCCTTTTGTACCAATATCATGCGGGCACAAACATTCATCTGTTCCATCACTTTCGTCATTATCTTCATCAGGAATATATGTGCCATGCCCTGAAAATTGAAATACGATCGAATCTCCTTTGACTGCATTGCTAATAATTTTTTCCATTGCATTTAAAATTCCTGATTTCGTAGCCTTGGAATCTTTTAAGGTTTGAACCGTAAAGCCAAAATTGGTAAACGTAGCGGCCCAATCGTCCACATCATTGATACAACCAGAAAGATCACTGTTGGTGCCGGGATAATTGTTTATCCCAATGCACAAAGCATATTTTTTTGACATAATAGATAGTTAATGTGCCTACTCTTTGATCCCGTTTTCGGCTGGTCGGGTTTAAATTATTTCCCTTATTAAATTAAAGAAATCATTAATGCGTAAATAATTAATAGTATAGAACCTATGAATGAAGCAAGTAAACCAACAATCTCTTTTATTGGACTTCCAATTACTAATACCCATATAATAAAAGCTATTGTACTAAATACAATCTGACTTATATTTTTTACTTTTGAAACAAGAATTAAATATATAGATGTAAGTATGGTCAATAATAAAATTACAGCCCATAATAGTGTACGAATTTTTTTTGGTTCAACTACACCCCACTTATTAACCCTAAGATCGTAATGTAATAAGTAATTATTTCAGACGGAATAAGTTTGACCAATCTATCTTTGAATCATTATTAAAAGTATTTTGATTTAAGTTAGTTGATATATTAATGGATTGTTTTATTTCTCTAGACATTTTGTTTCAGTTAAGATTAATTTGTTCTCAAATGTTCAAAATAAATTTCCTAATGCCTATGATGAATATACCTTAAAAAATAGGTGTTTTCACCTATTTAAATTAGTATATTCACCTTTTTATTTGGAAAGAGTTTAGGTTATTTTTGAAGAATATTTAAAAATTTACTTACAAAAAATTATGCACAAACAAATTTATTTATCTATTGAAAAGTTAAATCCAGACCAGTTTCCAACTGTAATTAATGTAGGCGAAACTTTTTTAGGAGTTGTATTCAGTCATGGTTTTGCAGAAGATGGAAAAGAAACCTTTTTTGCATTTAGTAGAGTGAAAAGAAGTGATGGTTCAGTAATCTTAATTGAAAATTATGATCGTGCAAGAGGAGGTTGCCCATATCCACCTCCATGTGCTCATTTTAATGTGGTTTAACGGTGTTGATAATGGTGACTGTTTTAGTAATGAGTAAATGTTAAATAGAATAATAGTTTACTTAGATATTATTGTTCCTTTAATATGTTTTTTATTTACGATTATTTTTTTTAAGAACAGAAGAGTTAAAATTAATTTTTATAGTTTAACTCTTCTGCTTTTTTACATTTTGCAATTTACATTGAATTCAATTGCAAATATATTGCAAAATCTTGAAACAAATAATCTCTGGACTTATCACCTAAATTCGCTATTTACTCAAATTATTTTTTCTGTTTATTTTTTCTTTTTTTTTAAAGATAAGTTAAATAAGATATTTGTAGTATTGTCCTTTTGTATTTATTTAGGATTTTTTACATATAGTTTCTATTTTTTACAGAAAGCATTTACATTTAACAGTTTTTCATACGCATTTGGAGTATTATGGATAATATTTTTTAGCCTAAGAAGCCTTCAAAATATTTTTAAAAATATTGAAGTGGAAGACTTACTCAATTTAAAGGAGTTTTGGATTGCAACTGGCATTTTATTTTACTTCGGATCTAGTTTCTTTATTTTTTTAAGTTATAGTTATCTTTCAAAGCAAGCATATTATAGTGTAGGAATTTTATGGAAAATTCACAATATTTTTTTATCGATTGGTTGTTTTCTTTTTCTAAAATCAATAATTAGTAAAAAGTGGATTCAAAAGTAGCTATTGTAATAGGAGCAGTAATATTTGCTTCACTTGTTATATTTTTTATTTTAATATTTTTTATTCAGTTTCAAAAAAAAGCTTTAAATTATAAAATTGAAAAACAACTCCTCCAATCCCAATTCTCTCAAACTCTGCTTCAAACCCAACTTGAAATTCAAGAGCAAACCTTAAAAACAATATCTCAGGAAATACACGACAACATTGGTCAGGTTTTAAGTTTGGCAAAATTGTATTTGGCAACTTCAGCTAGTTTGGAAGATGAAAAAGTAAAAGAATCTCAAAAATTGATTGGAAAAGCGATTCAGGATTTAAGAGATTTGAGCAGAACATTAAATGCAGATTTTGTAGAAGAAATGGGATTATTGCGTTCTGTGGAGTATGAGTTAGAAATGATTAACAAAACTGGACTATTAAAAACCAGTTTGTTTGTAAATGGGCATGTATGTAAATTGGAGCCGAAAAAAGAGTTGATATTATTCAGAATTGTTCAAGAAAGTTTACACAACTGTATTAAACATGCGAATGCTTCTTTGATTTCCGTAAAATTTATTTATGAAAAAGAATGGCTTATGCTTTCGATTATAGATGATGGAATAGGATTTGTCAACAAGGAATTTATGGAATTTGATGATGAAAGTTTAAATGCAGCAAAATTAAAAGTGGATGATTTGACTTTACGCATAGCTAATAGCAAAAAGTATAATTCAGATATGATTGAATTAGATGAAAAGAATATGTTTACTCCTTCCGCTTTTGGATTAGGGATAAGAAATATGAATAATAGAGCAAAGTTGCTGGGGGCAACGTTGGAAATTAAAACCATGAAAGATTTTGGAACAGAAATTAATATTTGCGTACCCATTACAAAAGAGGAAATATGTTGAAAGATAAAATAAAAGTTGCTTTGGTTGATGATCATGTACTTTTGCGCCGTGGGCTTGCGGGAGTTATTGATAGTTTTGGAGCATATGAAGTAATCTTTGAAGCAAATAATGGGAATCACTTTATTGAGCAAATTGATAAATTTAGCGAACCTGCTTTAGTATTAATGGATATTAATATGCCAGAAATGGATGGTTTTGCTACTACCCAATGGTTGAAAGAACATTTCCCATTGGTAAATGTACTTGCTCTTTCTATGTATGATAATGAGGCTTCTATTATTAAGATGTTTAAATGCGGTGCAAAAGGGTATATTTTAAAAGATACAGATCCTTTAGAATTAAAATCAGCTTTAGATTCTATTTATTCAAAAGGTTTTTACTATTCAGAATTAGTTACCGGCCGATTAATTCACTCCATCAATAGAATGGACGAAATTGAAAATCAGGGAAGTAAGAAAAGTTTTTTGAATGACCGTGAATCAGAATTTTTAAGATTAGTCTGTACCGAATTGACTTATAAAGAAATAGCTGAAAAAATGTGTCTCAGCCCACGAACAATTGATGGTTATCGCGACACATTATTTGAAAAATTGCAAATAAAGACTCGTGTTGGCTTGGTGATGTTTACGATTAAAAATGGTATTGTAAATCCATAATTGTTTAAGTTTAGGATTAAGTTTATCTTTTATCATTTTTAAAATTCAAAACCTCTAATTATTCTATAAGATTGATATTTTTTATTTTCTAAAAAATATTTTCAATTGCGATAGGGGTAACAGATACTTTACTTGTCTTGTAAATATATCGGGTGAACGTTTGTTGCTTATTTGATAGATTTGCAGGAAAAAATCTTTTGCTACCTCAAAACACATTTTTTCAATCAGCTGTGATAAAGTTTAGTGAAGCGCTATACGAGCATAATTTCAACTTATTGTATACTCCTCTTTGCCGTTATGCAAATAATATCTTGGAGGATCGCGATGAGGCAGAAGAAATGGTTCAAACGGTATTTTGTAAATGGTGGGAGAAACGAGAAACGTTAGAAATTTCTACTTCTGTGAAAGCGTATTTATATCGTGCAGTGTATCATGCAAGTATAAATAGGCTTAAACATGAAGATGTTAAACATACTTATAAACAATTTAATGCCATGCAATTAGATAATAACCCTGCTTACGCTTCAGAAAAATTGGCTTTTAGCGAATTGGAATCTGAATTATTTAAAGCGATTGAAAAATTGCCAGAACAATGTAAGAAGGTTTTTACGCTGAGTAGATTTGAAGAATTAAAGTATGCAGAAATAGCAGAACATTTGCAGATTTCGATAAAAACGGTAGAAAACCACATGGGAAAAGCGCTTCGAATTCTAAGGAATCAATTAGCAGATTATCTGCCTTTGATTTTTTGGTTGTTTTATGGATTTACCTTTTAATTTTCACAAAAAAATAATTTCAATATTGAAAAATAATTACGATTTTATTAATAATGATGATTTGTTGGCAAAATATCTTGCTGGTGAAACTTCTATGGAAGAGAATAACGAGATTGAAATTTGGCTAAAAGCCGATCCTGCAAACACGAAATATTTCGAGGGTATTATGCAAATTTGGAACAATGTTAATTCATTAAAAAACAATGAGTTTTTTGATACAAAAACTGCTTGGAAAAAGAATCAAAGCCGAATTAATTCAAATCAACCAATTCTTAAAACAATTAATTCTTCTACTAAAAGACCATTTTTAGTATGGAAAATAGCTGCAAGTATTTTAGTATTCATTGGAATTTCCTATAGCATTTTTACTATATATATAAACCAAAGGGAAATAACTATTACAACTTTTGAAGGAAAAAGAAAAATTGAATTACCTGATGGTAGCTCCGTGTTTTTAAATAAAAATACTATTATTATATATAAAGTAAATATGAGTGAAAGTAGAAAAGTTAAAATTAGCGGTGAAGCATTTTTTGACGTTGTAGCTGATAAACAACATCCATTTTTAATTGAAGCAAATGGCCTGGAAGTGAAAGTATTAGGTACAAAATTTAATGTTAATGCTTATTCTGATTCGGAATTTTCCGATATAATAGTTGAAAGTGGTAAAGTAGAAGTGAGGAATGCTTTGGATACAATATTATTATTGCCAGGAGAGAAAGCAGAAGTAGAAAAAAGGAAAGGTAAATTAAAGAAATTGATTAATGATGATATTAACTATTTAGCTTATCAATCAAATATATATGTTTTTAAAAATGCTCGATTAGGAAAAGCGATAGACGATCTTGAACAAAATTTCGGAAAAAAAATTAACCTCAGTGATACAATTTTGCAAAATTGTACGATAACAGCGACTTTTAAGAATAACTCATTAAAAGAAATCATGGCAGTTTTAAAAGAAACGTTAAACCTAAAAGTAGAAGAAAAAGACGGCGAATTTAGCATAGAAGGTAATGGTTGTAAATAAATAAAAGCTAAAATTTATTTCTCAAAACCTAATTTAATTAAAATTTCTCGCACCTCTCAAAATGATTATTATTCGAAATTTTTGCTTTTGTATTCTGTTTTTATTTTCTCATTATTCCTATTCACAAATAGATTTACTTGAAAATGTAATTTCTGTAACTGCAATTAATCAGCCGGCAAGTTTTGTTTTGACTCAAATAACCAAACAAACAAATGCATTGTTTTCGTATAGTCCTGACCAAATTAATATAAATCAGACAGTAAACATTGAACTAAGAAAACGAACAGTTCGAGACATATTAGATATTATGTTTAAAGATAAAATTAGATATAAATCAAATAGTACTCATATTATTTTATTGAAAAAGAAGGAGGATAGCGAGACAAACAAAATTTATATTACTGGCTATGTTACTAATAGTGTTACAGGTGATAAAATTTCAGAAGTAAGTATTTATGAAAATTTAAGTCTTGCATCCGCAATTACTAATATCAATGGTTATTATGAGCTAAAGTTGCCATTAAAACCTGGAGAGGTCATTTTGTATGTAAATAAGAATCAATATTTTAGAGAACGAAACTATGTAAATATTGCTAAAAACAGAAAGATTAATATATCATTGATTCCTTTAAATTTGGATAAATTACCAACTTACATACCATCTGCTACTGATAGTTTGGAAATTATCTCAGAATATAAATTTATTCCTTCTCTTATAAATGAAAAGTTACGAATAAATTTTAAAAATATTCAGGATACATTATTCAGGCCCATTCAAATATCATTACTTCCATTTATTGGAACTAATCAGTTGGTAAGTTCAAATGTTATTAATGATTTGTCATTTAATATTTTTGCAGGTATTTCGGGTGGTGTCAGAAAGGCTGAGTTTGCAGGTTTTGTCAATATAAACCGATGGAACGTTCAAGGGTTTCAAAGTGCAGGTTTCGCAAATTTTGTTGGTGGTAATGTTACTGGATTTCAAAATGCTGGCTTTTGTAATTTTGTGATTGGAAACGTAAAAGGTTTCCAGAATGCTGGATTCTCTAACATCAATAAAGGTAGTTTCAAAGGAGCTCAATTTGCTGGTTTTATAAATGCAAATTATGGTGGTTTAAATGGATTTCAAGGCGCTGGCGCAATTAACACAAATTATAGAAATGCGAAGGGAGTTCAAGCTGCTGGCCTCACCAATATTAATTTTAGTTCAGTCAAAGGCACCCAATTAGCAGGTCTTGGAAATTTTGCTTTTGGTAAACAATCCAGTACTCAACTAGCGGGATTGGCTAATTTCTCTTATGGTATACAAAAGGGTTTGCAAGTTTCTACTCTTTTAAATGTTAATTTGAAAGAACTTAACGGAGTTCAAATCTCCTCTATTTTTAATTTTGCTATTAAAGTAAAACGAGGTTTTCAACTTGGGTTATTTAATTATGCTGATTCCTCGAATGCAATTTCTGCCGGTTTATTTTCATTTGTAAGAAAAGGTGGATATAGACGTTTAGAAATAGGATCAAATGAACAAGGTTTTATAATTGGTACTATTAAAACAGGAGTTCGAAGATTTTACAATATTGCTCAAGTTGGTATTTGGACTCAACAAACCAATAGGCCTATTTGGTTATATGGATACGGAATCGGGAATAGCATATTTCTAAAAAATAATTGGATAATTGATTTTCAAGGAACTCATGCTTTTTTATTAAATGGAAAGTCATCACCAGAGAGTTATCAGCTTCCTAAATTTCAAATAACCATGGAGAAGAAATTGGGTAAAAATACTTCTATTGCATTTGGACCTGTTTTAAACGGTTTATTAGAGAAAAATAATAAGCCAGAAATGGATCAACTAAAAGGTTTTATTCCTTATAATTTGAAGCAATATAATTTCAAAGTTTATACATTGAAAACCTGGATTGGATTTACTGCAAGTTTTAGATTTTTTGATTCATTAGGCTATGGTAAGTAAAAGATAGCTAATATTAAAATTTATGTGGACTGGCTATTTTTTATGTTTAGATTAAATTGAAATAAGAAAAAAATTTATTAAATCACAATAGGGGTAATTGCATTCTAGAGTGTCATATAATTAAATCAAATAAAAATATTTATGAAAATTAAAATTGCAATACTCTCTTTTATTTTATTTTTTATCGCAATATGCGACGAGAGTTTAATTGCTCAAGACAAATTCACTGTTAGTGGTTATGTTAAAAATGAATCGGACGGAGAAACAATTTTAGGAGCAACAGTATATACTAGAGAGATGCCTGAGCGTGGTACTGCGACTAACAGTGCAGGTTTTTATTCGCTCACACTTCCAAAAGGGTCTTATAAATTAGTGTTCAGCACATTGGGTTATACTACTAAAGTAATAGATCTGGATCTAACTCAAAACAGAGTACAAAGCATTGAATTAAATGACTCCGAAACTCAATTGAATGAAGTAATTATTACAGAAGATGTAATTGATGCAAATGTAACTTCTAATAGAATGAGTTTAGAAAAATTAGATATACAAACCATTAAAAGTATGCCAGCACTACTTGGCGAAGTTGATGTTATTAGGAGTATTCAAATGTTGCCAGGAGTAAGTACTGTCGGTGAGGGAGCATCTGGTTTTAATGTTAGGGGAGGAGGTGTTGATCAGAATCTAATTTTGCAGGATGAATCAATTATCTATAATAGTTCACATTTATTTGGTTTTTTTTCAGTCTTTAATCCAGATGCTGTAAAAGATGTAACTTTAATGAAAGGCGGAATTCCTGCACAATATGGAGGTAGGTTATCATCTCTTTTAGATGTAAAATTAAAAGAAGGAAATTCTAAACAATTTGCTGCAACTGCAGGGATTGGTACAGTTAGTAGTAGATTAGCATTGGAAGCCCCTATTATAAAAGATAAAAGTTCGTTTATCATAGCTGCAAGAAGATCTTACGCAGATCTATTCCTTAAACTACTTCCTGATTTTAAAGATAATCAACTTTATTTTTATGATTTAAGTGCCAAATGGAATTATAATATCAATGCAAAAAATACGGTATACGTTTCCGGCTATTTCGGAAAAGATGTTTTTAAGTTTAATGATGATTTTAAATTAAATTGGGGAAACGCGACTGGAACCATTCGTTGGAATCATGTTTTCAATCAGAAGTTGTTTGCTAAATTCACTGGAGTTTATTCTAATTATGATTATGAATTAGGAGTTCCAAGTGGAACAGACGCTTTTTCATGGATATCTAACATACAAAATCAAAACTTAAAAGCAGATTTACAATACTTTATCAATCCTAGAAATACATTAAATTTTGGAGGTTCTGTTATTAACTATTCATTTAGTCCAGGTAAAATAACTCCAGGAGGCGATAATTCTTTTTTTAATAAATATGAACTACCTGAACAGCGAGGCATAGAATATGGCTTGTATATAGATAATGATCGGGAATTAGGATCGAGATGGTCTCTACAATATGGATTGCGACTTTCTATGTTCGATTTTAGAGGTCCATATACCACCAAAGAATACGAAGGTGTGAATGGAGAAAGAAAAAACTTAATTAAAACAAAAGTTTTTAGCAATGAATCTATTGTAAAATATTGGAATCCTGAGCCAAGATTTGGAGCAAGATATTCGTTAAACGAAAGTAGTTCTGTGAAAATGAGCTATCAGCGAATGGTACAATATATTCATTTAATATCAAGTACAACTGCGGCATCTCCATTAGATATTTGGCAACCAAGTACTACTAATATTAAGCCAGAAACAGCCGATCAGGTAGCTATTGGATACTTTAAAAACTTAAAAGACAATATGTTTGAAACATCTATTGAGGTATATTATAAAACAACAACCAATCAAATAGATTACATAAACGGAGCAGAAACTTTGTTAAATGAAGAACTAGAAAGTGAGCTTCTCTACGGAAAAGGTAGAGCGTATGGAGCAGAGTTTTACGTTAAAAAGAAAACAGGTAAAATAAATGGTTGGGTAAGTTATACACTTGCAAAATCTGAACGACAAATTGATGGATTGAATAATAACGATTGGTACAACGCTAAATATGATAGAACGCATAATATATCAATTGTTGGTATTTACGACATGAATAATAAATGGTCTTTTTCAACTTCATTTGCCTATTTGACTGGAGTTGCTGCAACATTCCCAAATTCGCGATATACTGTGCAAGGGATAGTTATTCCAGATATATCTGATAATTCAAGAAACAATTATAGAGTGCCAGCTTATCACCGATTAGATTTCGCAGCAACACTTACTCCTAAAGGAAAGCCAAATCGTAAATATACAAGCAATTGGGTGTTTTCTGTTTACAACGCATATAACAGAAGAAATGCTTTTTCCATATATTTTGGTCAGAATAATGATACTAAAAACCTAAATTATGGTCAAGATTCAAATGGCAATTATATTCCTGTATCTGCTAAAACACAAGCTACTCGTCTAGCTATTTTCGGCTCTATTATTCCATCAGTTACTTACAACATTAAATTTTAATTAGAAATGAAAAATATATTTTTTAAAACTATAATCGCTACATCTTTTTCTTTTATAATTATTTCTTGTGAAGATGTAATTGACGTAAAACTTGACAAAGGCATAGAAAAATTGAGTGTAGATGCTGAGTTGACCACTTTGCCTGGTCCGTATGAAGTTAAACTGAGCCTAACAGCACCTTATTTTAATAATGTTGCAAATCCTACAGTAAGTGGAGCCGTAGTTATTATTTCAGATTCAGAAGGAAATGTGGATACTCTAATTGAGAAAAAAGCTGGCACTTATATCACAACTTCTATTCAAGGTATTGTAGGCAGAGAATACACATTGACGATAAAATCTGCTGGGCAAGAATATATTGCAAAAACTGTTATAAATAGAATTACAACCATTGATTCACTCTATTCTAAATTCGTTGAAAATGAATTAGGTTTTGATGATGGTTTTTATGTTTATACAAATGTTCAAGAACCTTCAGGGAAAGGAGATTATTTTAGATTCAGAGCGTATAAAAATGATACACTTTTCAATCAAACAAGTGATTTGTTTTACACTAGCGATATATTTGTTGATGGTAATTATATTGAAGAACAAGAAATTGCCTTCAAGTCTTATAAAAAAGGAGATAAAGCAAAATTGCAAATTTTATCTATTACAGAAGATGCTTATTACTTTTACGATGAAGTTTTTAATCAAACATCGGGTGGTGGATTATTTGCTGATCCACCGGCTAATGTAAGAACAAACATTTTTAATAAAAATCCAAAGGGAACTGCTGCAACGGGTTATTTCTTTGGATCTGCAGTTTCAGAAATGGAAATTATTGTGGAGTGAAAATTTATTTTCTAAATCTCTTTCAATTTTGGATTAGCTTTTAAATTACTATTTAACAATGGTTTATGGGAATGTTTCGTTTCTTTCAAATTACATTAATTGTGTATTTTTTATTAAAATTCTTTTATTTAAAAATGTTTGATTTTTCATATAAATTATTAATCGCTAAAATCAATACACCGAATAAAACAGCAACTACTATCAATACTGTGTTTAATAGACCCTCTGTAGCAAACGACATTTTTATTAATATTGTTGATATAATAAATCCAGAGTTTCGAATTACTTGATTAAACTTATCAGTATGTAAAAATGACACCAATAAAAGTAAAACATCAATAAGTATAAGTACTGTAAAAAATTCGTCAAAGAAAATGCTGTTTACATTTTTAATTGACTCAACTAGTTCACTTATTGAGAAAAAACTATCGTAAATCCAATTTATTAAACTCGTAGAAGCAAGAATTATTAATATGGGTATTAAGCAAAATGCTATTATTTTTTTTGTTTTTATAAATGATTCCATTTGAATTGATTTTTCTGAGTTATCTAAAAGGATAGCCTCTTTCCTGTTAAGTTTATAAAAAAGAAAAATTAGCCCAAAGAGTATAATCGTAGCTAAAAGATCATATGTAAACTGCAGATCATTTTTCTCAGTAAACCAATTAGCTGTAAACTCAAGTTTTGATAGATCTTTAAAAATTCTCCGGATTAGGATTAATGTAATAATTTCATATTGTTTGCCAATGTAGCTTGAAGTTGATTTTGGTAAATAGTACACTAACAAATAAACTTCATATAGTAGAATAAATGAAAATGGTGTATATATGGCAGCAATTGGATTACTCAACAGCTTATCATAATCACTTAAAATCACTATTTTGTAATGAATAAGTAAAATTAAAATAGAATGAATAGCAAAACTAATAATTGCAATTCCTAAAATAATTTTTTCAGAATTTTTCTTAGAGTTTTCTGATAAAAATAATGGATAAAGTTTTTTGTAAAATTTTTCGATAGGATTCATATTTCTATTAGCAGATATTTGTAATTTTAAAGAAAATAGTAAAATGTTAATACCTTCAACCCTGAGCAATTGTTATTGTTTCTGAAAGATTGAATAATGTTTTATTTATCTATGAAAATGCTTGGAATCTTCATTTGGATAAAAAGATAGGTTAATACTAAATTTTGAAGCATGTTACTTACTATATTTTCTTTTCATGATAATAAGACGAAATTTAATATTGTCGTATATTAAACCTAAAATTAGTAGCAAAGCCGGAATAAATAAAACATGAAGTTCTAAACTTGAATAAAAAATCCCTCCCATAATTCCACCTGAAAAAAATAAGCTAATAATAGTTAATCTAAGCTTTATAGATGAGTAAAGTATGTTTTTCGTTTCTTTAGTTTTGTAAAAAAAAAGTTGCGAAAGTTCAATACCTAGATCAGTAAAAAGACCGGTTAGGTGAGTTGTTCTAACAGTTGCGTTAGATATTCTTGTTACTAAAGAATTTTGTAAGCCCATGGCAAATAATAAGCTACATGCAAGTAAATTTGCATTTTTTAAAATAAGATTCTGTCCGTATATTGCTACGAATATCAATATTGCTATTTCTATTAGTATCGGTAAAATAAAAACAAAGCGATCATTTTTTCTCAATATTATTTCAACGAATAAACTTGAAGAAAAAGATCCAAGAAAAAAGAAAAATATATAAATGAAGTAAATAAACCCAGCCCAGAAATTTAATTTAAATATTTCATCAACAAAGAAAGCAAAGTGGCCAGTTACATTGGTAGTTAATTTTTGAACAGCTAAAAAACCGGCTACATTCACTAATCCTGCAACAAAGGAAAGTAATGAAGCTATTTTTAAATTATGTGTTAAAGTTCGAGATTTTCCCTGATGGCGAAACATTTAAAAGTTTTAAACAGTTAACATAAAGTTAAATTTATAATAAGGGCATTATTTTTTCTCTTAATGATAATTAATGGATTGTTTCTTTTTTACGTTTAGATCAATAGGAAAAAACACTCTTGGGTTCAAAAATATTGAGATATTTGAAATTAGGCTAATTCCTTCATTCCTAATTTCACAATTTTTTTAGTTAAAATTGTTAGGTGTATTTATGTTTAATGTTAACAAAAATACAGATTCTTCAATAGCATAAACACTATGTGGGATATTTTCATGTAGTGCTATAAGTTGACCTTTTATTATTTCTAAAGATTCAAATTCTGTTGAGAAATTTAAACATCCTTCTATAAGCTGCACACTTATTATTCCATCAGCGGTGTGTTTTGTCATTTCTGCATTTTTGTGCATGGCAACTAATACAATTCTTAATCCACTGGTTTTAAATATAGTAATTGCATTTCTATCACTATTTTTCCAAGCCATCTCATTTTTAATTTGATTAATTAAAGATGTTAAATCAGCAGAGATAAGAGATGCATCTAGTGGACGATCACCTTCTGGACGTTGTTTGGTTGATTTATTAAATTTAGGTTCCATTTTTATTACTCTTTAGAAAATCATATACTTATTTTATTAGGGACTTATTTATGAATTTTTAAAACATCGTGCATGAATTTAGTAACTAACGTATCACTTGCAATTCCGTATCCATCTATTAATGTTCCTTTTTCTCCATTATTTGTTTCTATTGCATACAATATCGCACTATCATCAGGATTAGATTCTCCTTCAAATCGATAAAAATGATTTACCATAACATCACTTGGTTGATATGTTTTATTGCTTGATAATGACAATAATCCTCCGTCAACTGCTTTGAATTGAGTTTTGTAGCCAGATTTTTCTAATTCTGCTAATATAGAAACCAATGGTTCCATACTTATTTTTTCAATTGAATTTGTCATATTCGAATGCAATTTTTATTTATTTAATTATTTGCTTTTTATAATTTTAATAGATCAAAATAATACATGAATTATTGATTTAACCCTTTGTGCGGTTTGATTTATTTTTAATTATTTTTTAAATAACTGATATTTATTATTTCAGATACAATTTGGGGCTTCCCGTGAAAAACGGGCCGGGCTATCCGCTATATCTTTTTTTTATTTGATTGTTTTTTAATGGAAAAAAAGGATGCCGCTACTATCCCTAAGCCTTCGCACTTTGAATTTTCATTTTTACATATTGATTTAAACTGCACAACGGGTTTATTTAAAGATAAATCTAATCAATAAAACTCTAATAAATTTCTTTAAATGCGATTCCCAAATTTTCAATTACGTCTGTAATGAGCATACTTTCAATGCTTTGCTTTTTTAACGTTAAATCTGCCGCTTGTGCATGTAGGAAAACTCCTAATTTTGCAGCATCAGATGCTGGATATCCTTGAGCCAAAAATGATGTAATTACTCCAGTTAAAGCATCACCCGAACCTCCTTTTGCCAAACCAGAATTGCCAATTTTATTTACATACAACTTTCCAGAATAGGTAATAATGGTTCTGAAATCCTTTAAAATAATAATACAATTTAATTCTATTGCTTTGGCAACTGCAGTATTAATTCTTTCTTCATGAGAATTGTGATTACCAAAAAGACGGTCAAACTCTTTCGGGTGCGGAGTAAGAATAGTTTCGTATGGAATATTTTTAAAAAGTTTTTTATTATCGGAAACGATATTTAAAGCATCAGCATCAAGCAATATTGGGTTTTTGTATTTATAAAGAATTGTTGATACTAATTTTTGTGATTCTTCACTTTTCCCAATTCCCGGTCCAATTCCAATTGCAGAATAGTTAGATAAATCTATTATTACATTTTCTCGAAATTGTACCATAGCTTCTGGTATGGTAGATTGAATAATAAATCTCTCATCTTTTGGAATATTTACAGTGAGTAATCCACAACCAGTTCGCAAACAAGCCCTTGCCGAAATTACTGCCGAGCCCATTAGCCCTTGACTACCACAAATTAACAATGCATAACCATGGTCGCCTTTATTCGAATCCTCCTTTCGGGTTCTAAGCAATTTTTCGGCAATTTGTTTAGTTAATGTTTTCAATTGAGTTGATGAAAATTGCATTGGTATTATTCTCTTTTTTGCGTTTGAAAAAAAATTTTTGTTTGCTATTCATATTTTTATATTCATCTTTAGTTTTTTAACTACTTTATTTTTGGGCTGAAATTTTCCCCATTTATAATTACCTATAGGTTCAAAGAAGATAAAATCTTTATCACTAATATTTATTGAGAATTTTGCCAAAACCTATTATTTCATCTCTAACAAAACAATCCATTTCAGCGTTTCGCTCTTAAATAAGACTATTAAGTGTAATGGCTAAGTTTTATATTACTTTTCGCATTTATTTTGAATTGTTTTTTAATCTATATTGATATAAGCTGATAATCTGTGGAGTTTTCGCTTCCAAAATTCCAGAATGGTACTGCTTTTCCAGCCCTTTGTAAATGGGTAGAGTTTTTTAATATACGTCCGGTTCTGTTACTTTGCCCCATTTCAAGCAAATGAATTGCACACCTTTGTTCAGAAAAGGATCACCGTTTTCTAACGTGGTTGTACTAGTCCATTTTACAATTGCTAGGCTATTGTTCGGCCAACCATTCACAACGATATGGGTAACATTAATGTAAAGTTTGGACAATATCTGAACTAATCTCTCTAACCATGATTTAATGTAAGCCGCATCATGCCGTATATTTTTCTTTAAATATTGAAACATTAAATTTTTATAAATCACTTGCGCTTGCTGTGTGCAAATTTCACTAAGGCCACTAATACTACACCACCAATTATATTGCCTAATGTGGAAATACTTTGAAATTTCAAAAAATCGACCAAAGTAATTTTATTAGCGTTACTAAAAAAAGCCATAAATACTTCTATAGATCCCACAATACAGTGGTGCAAACCAGCAATGCTGATTATGAATGTTATTAAAAATATCATCACCACACGGCTTAATGTATCTTGCGCGGAGCTTAACAACCAAGAAAGTGTACCCATTAGCCAGCCAGTTATTATACTACTAACTAATGTGTTGCCACTACTATAAGAAATCATTTTTTCAGAAACGTAATAAAAAAAATCAAGACTAATTAAATGTGTGCCTTCATTAAATTGAAGAACGAGTAAGCCAAAAATATACCCACCCAACAAGTTGCCTAAGTAGATAGTAATCCAAAGCTTTATTAAACTTTTTAGATTAGCTTCTCCATTTAATACCGGTATAGTAGCTAATGTAGTATGCTCAGTAAAAAGTTCAGACCTTCCAATGATTACAAAAATATATCCAATAGGATATACTAATGCCATCATTAAATATAGTTTACTAGGGCTTACTTCTGCTTTAAAAAGTGTATATATTATTCCAATCATTAATATGCTAAATCCTACTTCTAAACCTGCTGAAAGTGAAGATAAGAAAAGCCCTACGTTGGATCGATGATGCTCTTTTAAACCTGCTTCTATTTGTTCCTTCAATATGTCATAAGGCTCCTTGGGTTTCTCTACGTTATGGGAATTTGTATGGTCTAATTCGGTTTTTTTTATTTCTTGCATTGTTTTAAGTATGTTTTATATTTTTTATAATTTATTATTATATTTTTTGCATTTATCCTTACAATATTTTTCAGATAATGTCTGCAATTACATTTTTTAGACTTTCTACAAGCCAATTAATTTGTTTTTTGATTTTGGTATTTGTAGATATTCCATGTTTTAAATGATATTATTTATTCTGTTTTATAATTTACTCTTTAAATTCAGTTACATTATATTCAATACTTTTCAAAGTAAATTTTCCATATACAAATTCACCATCGGGATAATGCCAAATAGCTTGCCCATATTTCCAAATATTTATCCCATTTATTGATTTGTAATCTTTTACTGGAGTTGAAAAACGATATTGTTTTAAATCTATAGCAGAGCGATCATCAGAAGTAAAATTTATTAATTGCCCTTGCTCATTAAAATAAAGTGTAGCGGTTATTTTATTTATTCCGTTCGTAAAAGCTGCTGTTGCAGATAAACTATCAATATCAGTCCATTCAATTCTTTTAACAATTAAAGCAGCAGGCGCCATCAGGCATAGATCATTAAATACGGTAACAGTTTCGGCTTTATTCATTATTGCACCCCTTATATTTACCACATTTATCAAACCAAATAATTTTATTTGCATACTTGCCATTTTATTTTGGTAGCAATGGTAGCCAGGCACTATAGTTCCATACATTTTCCCTTTCATAAAAAATAACCTTGTTGGCTCATCAAAGAAATTATATTGAACAGAAGTAAATTTGAACCAGTCTTTGCCCTTGTCCCTCATTTCACCGTCAAAAACAACCTTTATATTTTTTACTTTGGGTTTATTTATGGCTTCTGTGTAACGAATATATTTTTGAATGGGTGTCGGTAATGAAACAATATCTGTTTCTGTTAATAACTCAATTTTGGAAAAATCAGTTTCTGCAATATGCCTTTTTACATCTGTCTTAAAAGCCATCTCAAAATGATAGGATGCTAAAGATGAGATGGCAACAAAAAGTATAATAATATTTAAGATAGTTCCAAACTTTGCATCTTTCCATACTGTAATTATGAGGATTTGAGAAATAATCGCAGCAACAAAAGCGATGTATGGCCAGCTTTCTTTTTTCAATAAGAAAAGTATAACAGCCACAACAAACACGATGGCAGTAATAAGCCAAATCGAACCTGCAGGTTTTGAAATATATCTTGTTAGTTGAGTGATGTTGCCATAGCTATAAGCTTTTGCAAAACCTATAAAATGAATAAGGCAGTGAAAGAGGGTGATAATTATGAAGATATATTTAAGCATAATTTTATTTGTTGACTAAAAATTTTTCTAATCATTTAAAAGTGAGCGTTTTTTTAGGGTAAAGCGTTACCCAATTATGAAAAATTATTGCATTGTTTACTAATATAAAAAATCGAAGACATAAAATTATTTTAAGTATTCATAAATAATTATTTTCTAACAATTTCATTCTGCTACAGCTACAACCTTATTTAATGTTGTAAAAAATATAAAATACAATACCACCAAAAACGTAGCAATTGCAGGTATTATAAAAGTTGTGCTTGACCCAAATTTATACCAGAGTAATCCTGCAAAGGAACTCGCCAGCATGGTGCAAATACTTTGAAAACCTGCGTAAGTTCCAATGGCGGTTGCCGTTTCTTTTTTATCTGTAATATTGCTAATCCAAGCTTTTGAAATTCCCTCTGTAGCAGCTGCATATACTCCATAAAGGAAAAATAGGCCATACAAAACCGACAAATTATTTGTAACACCCATGCCCAAATAAACAATTGAAAAAATTACAAGTCCGAAAATAAATATTTTTCGTAAGCCTACTTTATCTGCCAGTATTCCGATTGGGAAAGACGATAAAGCATAAATGAGATTATAAAAAATATAGAGGCCAATTACTTGTGTATCGTCCAAACCTGTTTGTTTTGCCTTTAGTATAAGGAATACATCTGAACTATTAAAGAGGGTAAAAGCTAATAAACCAGCAACAACTTTGCGATATGCGGGAGGGCTTTCTTTCCAATACTTAAATACAAAATTAATTGATGTTGAAGTTTTTTTTAAAATAATTCTTTCCTTATTTTCTTTTAAAAAAAAAGTAGAAATAACCGCCAATACCCCGGGAAGAAAAGCTATATAAAATAAAGTTTTATAATCTTCAGGATAATAATATAGATAAAGCAAAGCCAACGATGGCCCCAAAACTGCTCCCATTGTATCCATTGAGCGATGAAAGCCAAATATTTTGCCTTTTGTTTCGGGCGTAGCTTCATTAGAAAGAATGGCATCTCTTGCTCCGGTTCTAATTCCTTTTCCAAAACGATCTATGGTACGGGCAAAGAAAATCCAAAGTGGATAAATGAAAATTGCCATCATAGGTTTTGAAATAGCACTTAAAGCATATCCAATTTGAACAAAAGGAACACGCCTGCCAGTATTATCAGAAAGTTTACCAAAATAGCCCTTACTCAATCCAGCTGTGGCCTCTGCAACTCCTTCTAAAACACCAATTAATATAATAGAAAAACCAATAGCTTTTAAGTAAATGGGCATAATTGGATACAGCATTTCACTTGCTGTATCTGTAAATAAACTTACTAAAGATAAAGTCCAAATAGTTTTTGTAATGTATTTCATTTACTATGTAATAATTTAAAAAAACGATTTTAAATGGGCTGGATTTTATGTTCGTACAAAACTTTCAACATCACGCCCTAAGCGTAACTGGATCAGAATAACCTATTATATGACCTGTTCGAAAAATAAATTGTATAGGTTCGATAATTCTAACAGAACCATTTAATATTTTATTGATAGCTGTATCTTCAATTATTTGCTTCATCGGATGAATGGCTATATTTTTTCTCTAATTTTTAACCATAGTCTTTGCAATCAATTAATTTTATTCTATTGATGTGATTTAATCTAATGAGATCTTAGTTTTTGTTGAGTTAACAATTGCAAAAGCCTTTTGACTCATTTAATTACCTTTTTTGCTTCATCCTCTCTCTATATTGATGGTATTAAAAGTGTTGGTTTTAAAACAATTTCTTTTAACCTAAATTTTCCATTTGCTTTTTCTATTATTCCAGTCGCATTACTTTCAAAACTAATAAATTGAAACTTTTAATTTTCAGCAACCAATAGAAAAGTTGATATTAAACAATAATTAATCGCAGCAATTAAAAAACTTTATATTATCCATCTATTTCTTTTATTTTTCTCCTTTTAATGTTTTTAATAATAGATCTGCTACAGCTTCGGAAGAGGCAGGGTTTTGCCCTGTTATTAATAATCCATCTTGTTTTGAGTATGAACCCCAATCTTTACCATTACTGTAATGTGCGCCAAGTTTTTTAAGCTCATCTTCCAATAAAAACGGAACAATTTTACTAAGCTTTACACCTTCTTCTTCTGTGTTTGTAAATCCAGTAAGGTGTTTACCTTTTACAAGCGGTTCTCCATTTTTTGCTTTCGTGTTTATTAAAGCTGCAGGTGCATGGCAAACAAAAGCAATTGGCTTTTGATGAATGTAAAACTCTTCAATTAATTTAATAGAGGTTTTATCTACAGCTAAATCCCACATTGGGCCGTGCCCACCTGGGTAAAAAACTGCGTCATAATCATCTTGATTCACAGCAACCAATTTAACGGTATGTGCAACTTTATCAATGAGTTCAGCATCTTTATAAAATCTTTCCGAAGAAGGTGTTTGAGCATTTTTCTCTTCACTTTTAGGATCAACTGGTGGTTGTCCACCTTTTGGAGATGCAATAGTAATTTCAGCTCCAGCGTCTGATAAAACATAATAAGGAGTTGCAAATTCTTCTACCCAGAAACCTGTTTTTTCACCAGTATCTCCTAGAGCATTGTGAGAAGTTAACACAAATAATATTTTCATTTTTCTTTTTTTTATAGTTTTTATTAAATTTTTACAATCATTTTACCTTCATTTTTGCCTTCAAACAAATCAATAAATGATTGAGGAATATTATCAAATCCATCAACTATTGTTTCGATAAAAGTTATCTTATCTTCTTTAAGCCAAGTAGTTAATTGCTTTAATGCTTCAGGAAATTTTTCTTTGAAATCTCCAACAATAAAACCTCGCATGGTTGCGCTCTTAGTTAAAATAATGGGTTGTAATCGAGGACCAAAATCAACTTCAGTATTATTATAAAGTGAAATGTTTCCACAAACAGGCAATCTTGCATATTTATTTATGTTTGATAAAACTGCATCTGAAATCTCACCGCCAACGTTGTCAAAATATATATCTATGCCTTTTGGGCTAGCATTTATAACTGCTTCTTTTATGTCTTTAGTAGTCTTGTAATTGATAGCATGATCAAATTTAAACTTGGATGTAAGCATAGTTACTTTTTCATCCGAACCAGCAATGCCAACTACTTTACACCCCATTATTTTACCAATCTGCCCAACTATAGTCCCAACAGCTTCTGCTGCTCCTGATACAAAAAGTGTTTCACCTTCTTTTGGTAATCCTATTTCAGTTAAACCTAAATAAGCCGTTAGTCCTGTCATTCCTAAAACTCCCAAGTAAGCAGATAATTTAGCTGCATTTTCGTCCACTTTTTGTAAACCTAATCCATTAGAAATTTGATATTCTTTCCATTCTAAATTGCCTGTAAGAAAATCTCCGGTTTTAAATGTAGAATGATTACTTACCACTACTTCTGCTATTATTCCAGATTGTAAGGGTTTTTTTAATTCAAATGATGGAATATATGATTTAGAATCATTCATTCTACCTCGCAAATATGGATCAACAGAAACATATAATGTTTTTAATAAAATTTCACCATCTTTTGCAATTGGGGTTTCTTCAGTAATGATTTTAAAATCACTCAAAGTTGGTTTTCCATAAGGTCGGTTATTTAAAATAATTACTTTATTGTTCATAATTTCAATGTAGTGAGCTTTATAATAACTTTTTGTGCGGTTTGATTTATTTTTAATTATTTTTATTTATTTTTTATAATAATTATTATTTAACATTTTAAATACAATTTGGGGCTTCTCTCGTCTTTTTAATGACGAGACCGGGCTATCCGCTATATCTTTTTTTATCTAATTGTTTTTTAAAGGAAAAAAAGGATGCCGCTACTATCTCTAAGCCTTAGCACTTCGATTTTACATTTTTATATATTGATTTAAACCTCACAACGGGTTATAATATTCTAATATGGTTAGTGATTTTTACATTATTTAATGTTTGAAAATTTCATTTTTGAAAGTTAATAACAGTAACAATAATTTCGTTTCTTCTCCCAAATAATTGATAGGGAGGATTGTAACCTAAAAATCGAAATTGTCCAGAATAAGAAATTGAATTCTCTTTTAAGGCGTTTTCAAGTTTCTCCATATTTTCTTTAATGTATTTATCAGAAGCAAAACTTCCAAATCTTATCGCGGCTACATATTCATCTGATGTGGTTCTAATTTTTACATCCGCATTGTTAGGAACAGGTAAGCTATCCTTGACAAATTCAGCAGGCATTACAAAGCTCATTGTTGATACAGAATCATTTATATCCATGTGCACAGGTGAGGTCATGGCAATTTTTTGTTGTTTGTTATTGCCTCCGAAAATATATCCTGCCAATTTGTTAAAACCAGAACTACCTAATTCTTTATAAGATTTAGTGGAAGAAGTAATTGTTGCCATGGTTGTTGAAGGATAGAATCGTATTTCAAAATCCTTTTCGCTGCGAATAATTTTGTATGGCTGAGTTTCTGAATTTCCTGATGCCATGGATAAATATGTTTGGAAGACAATAAATAATACAATTAATATACTTAGGACAATTAGCGTTATTTTCATTTTTTTATTTTTAAAAAGGGTCGCTCAATTCACTTATTCTTATTAGTTTTTTATTTACAAATTCATCCAATCCGAGCTCAGCCATTTCCCGACCATAACCCGAACCTTTTGTTCCTCCAAATGGCAGATCTGCTTGTGTCCAAGTAGGATGATTAATAAAAACCATTCCTGTATCAATTAGATTAGCTACTCTTTTTCCTCTTTCAATGTCTTGGGTAAACACAGAACCTCCTAATCCAAAAGGTGAGTCGTTTGCTAATAAAATAGCCTCTTCTTCATCTTTTACTTTAAAGAAAAGTGCGACAGGTCCAAAGAACTCTTCATAAAAAACAGGGTTATTTTTTTCTACATTGGTTAATATAGTTGCCTGCATGTAAGCACCTTCTCTGTCAACCCTTTTACCACCCAATAAAATTTTTGCTCCACCTTTTACAGCTTTATTTACTTGTTCCAAAATATTTACTGCGGCAGCTTCAGAGGAAAGTGGACCTAATTCGGTGGCATCTTCCATTGGGTCGCCAACAACTAATTCAGCGAATTTATTTTTAAACTTTTTGAGGAATTCATCAGCAACACTTTCAACTGCTATAAAACGTTTGGATGCAACACAACATTGACCATTGTTATTAATTCTGCCTACAACTGCCCATTCCACCGCTTTGTCAATATCTGCGTCGTCAAGAATAATAAATGCATCGCTGCCACCTAATTCTAATACTGACTTTTTTTTATGTTTTCCAGCTTCTTCGGCTACACTAGCACCAGCCGATTCACTGCCCGTGAGTGATACACCAACAATTCTCTTATCGGCGACTAATTTGTTAATCCTGCCGTGAGAAAGCAGCAGATTTGTATAAACCCCAACTGGTGCTCCAGCTTCTTTAAATATATCTTCAATAGCGATACCACATTGTGGAACATTGGATGCATGTTTTAACATCACTGTATTACCAATCATAATATTAGGAGCTGCAAAACGTGCAACTTGATAAAATGGAAAATTCCAAGGCTGTACACCTAGTAAAACTCCGATAGGATTGCTACGTATTAGCGCGCTTCCGTGTGTTGGATTTAATATTTTATCTGCTAAAAAACCTTCTGCATTTTTGGCGTAATAGTCAAAAATTTCTGCACTTAGTTTTATTTCTCCTTCGGCATGAATAAAAAGTTTACCCATTTCTAAGGTAATTATTTCTGCAAGCTCTTTCTTTTTTGCTCGAAGCAAACCAGCTACTTTATATAAAAGTTGAGATCTTTCTTTAAAATCTGTTTTCTTCCAGTCATTAAATGCATTAGCTGCATTTGATACAGCTTTTTCCTCCATCACCGGAGTCATCTCATCAAAAGATTTTATTACTTTATTATTAACTGGGTTAATTGTTTGAAATGCCATGATTTTATAAAAATTTAATAGTTAAAAACGTTAGAATAAATTTTACATAAATTATTAGAAATTTTATAGTTAAAAGTTAGATTCTTTAAATAGAATCTTCTCTAATTATAGTTTAAATTTAACGTATAATCATGCCGTTATATAATATATCCAAATAGGAATAAGAAGGCGTTATCGTCTAAAAATAAGCGGGATATTCCTAAAATTATTTTTCCCATGCCCAGTTTGGGAATAGCCAAATTTATTTCTACGAAATTTATTTTAAGTTTTTTTCCAGATATAAAAAGAGAATAAACCTATAATATAGTTTACTTCAAAATTTACTCAATTCCTTTTTTTTACTTTATTTCTGAATAAAGAGGTAATATTTAAAGTTAATTCGTTGTGCGGTTTGATTTATTTTTAACTATTTTTAATTATTTTTTAAATAACTAATATTTTGTATTTTAAATATAATTTGGGGCTTCCCGTGAAAAACGGGCCGGGCTATCCGCTA
>ENA-OFCX01000058-OFCX01000058.1-metagenomes-genome-assembly--contig:-NODE-58-length-56517-cov-5.609560_pt1 | contig 56517 bp, 47 predicted proteins | sample MGYA00153384_OFCX01 | MGnify analysis MGYA00153384
GGGGGGGGGTGCGTCGAATGATGTGGCTCGGTTGCCCAGTCATGTAGGGTGGGCACCCCGTGCCCACCTTCATTCGCAGCCGACGCGGTTGGTGGGCAGAGGCTGCCCACCCTACGCCACTACGTCACCTTTTGCACCATTGACTTTCGCACGGAATGCCGTTGCCTTTCCCGTAGTTGTCCATCTTCGTGCCGGGGCAATTTGCGAGGAAGAATTTTGCTTCGTCGCACGACGTCATCTGCGAGCAATGTGTCCGACCGTCACACACGAATTTTGGGGATGGCTTCGTCACTGTTGGTGACTGCGCGGTTGGTGATGTCTCCCGACTTCCCGGCGGATGACCATACATGCTCGGCGGCGTGATGACTCGCACTTCGAGTTCAGCCGCGGCAGGCGCGACGACAGGTTTAGGCGTGTGATATCGCTCGTAGCTTAACCAGCCCGTAAGGGCGACGATGCCTATCAGGATGTACTTCAGCATGGTTCGGTTCGGTCTGGATTCCCGCCTTCGCGGGAACGACAAACGTGTGTCAGTCGGCGCTTAGCGTTTGACCAACACGGATTTACGCGGCGAGCAGTAGTTGCTGGCGCTCACGATCTGCGGCGTACGCTAAGCAAGCGCGAATGTCTTCAAGCGTCAGATAGTCAAAATCAGCCACGATTTGCTCGGGCGTCATACTGACGCAAGATAGTCGAGCACGTCGTACACAGTCATGCGCAACCCGCGAATGCACGGCTTGCCACCGCGTTTTCCGGGTTCGTAGGTAATGAATTTGCGGTAGTCCATCGGCTTGCTCGCGCGGGTTTGGTACTCGTGGAAGTTTAGTCCTTCGCTTCGTCGCCCCTGCGAAGGCAGGGGCCCAGTGTCTTTGGGCCAACGAAATATCGCTGTTGCCGCAACAAAAGCCGCTGGGTTCCTGCCTTTGCAGGAATGACGAGATGGGGGTGTCCGCGTGATCCGCCAGTCGTAACATTTGCGCCATGAACGCTTTCACCGACGCCGCCAATTTCTCCCAATCGCACGAAGTGCCGTGGCCGCGTGATCCGCTCGCTGCACCGACGCAAGGGCAAGTCCCTTTCGGCGTCCACCACAACGACCCCGCACCGTGGAACGTGTTGCGTGGGCCGGTGCATGCGCGGGGTGGCGTGTCGGGTGTGGTGCTGCAACGTGGCTTGGAGATTGCCGCGTGGGGCGAGCCGGATAGAGCGGATTTGACGTTTAGTGTGGCTAAGACTTACCTCGCGCTGCTCGCGGGCGTGGCGCATGGGCGCGGGTTGTTGCCTGATGCGCATGAGCCCGTGGTCGCGCGGGTGCCGGGGATTGGCTTTGACTCCGAGCACAACCGCGCGATCACCTGGGCGCATTTGTTTGAGCAGACGAGCGAATGGGAAGGCTCGTGCTTCGGTTTACCGGACACGGTGGATCGTTATCGCGTGGTGTCGCACGATCCGCGACCTGTTGCGGGCAAGAAGGGCGATGCGCGACCGCTCCAAGCGCCGGGCACGTATTGGGAATACAACGATGTGCGCATCAACCAGCTCTCGCTGGCACTGCTGCATTTGTTCAAACAACCGCTGCCCGAAGTGTTTCGCGAGACCATCCTTGCGCCGCTCAACGCCGGTGAAAACTTCGCGTGGCGCGGCTATGGCGATGCGCGGACCGAGATCGTCGACAGCGCAGGCATAAGGCGAAAAATGCAAAGCGTTCCCGGCGGTACGCATTGGGGTGGCGGCGTGTCGATCAGCGCGCGGGATCAGGCGAAGATTGGGCAACTGTTGCTCAACCAAGGCGCAGCCAACGGCGAACAAATCATCCCCGCAACCTGGGCAAAGCGCATGCGCCAGCCCTGCGCCATCGCGCCGTTTTACGGCTGGCTGATGTGGTTGAACAGCGACGGAACGCAGTTCCCCGGCGCGTCAAAAGAGGCAAGCTTCATGGTCGGCGCGGGCGGGCATTACACCTGGCTTGAGCCGGCGCACGACGCGGTGATTGTGGTGCGCTGGCTTGATTCGGCGCACGCAGCGGGGTTCATGCAGCGCGTGGCGGCGGCACTGGCCTCGTAGGGCTGGCGAAAAGCCGCGAATGGTGGTCTGACCCATCGCGGCTTTCGCCGCTCCTACAAAGCCCCGTCACCCCACCCTCCTACAATGACACTTTGCACCATGACACTGAAAAGGAGATTGCGATGAAACGCTTGTCTATCGGTTTACTCGCCACTGCCGCGCTGGCGCTCACGCTGACCGCGTGCGCACCGCTCGTCACGCAGAACGCGGGTGGCAAATATTCACCAGTGAATGCGCACGCGATCAACGGCGATGATCGTGTGTTGATGAAGGGCGCGGACGTAGTTTCTTATTTCACGCAGAACAAAGATATGCAGGGCAATCCGTCGATCAAAAGCACGTATGAAAACGTGACGTTTTACTTTTCGTCGGCAGAAAACAAAGCGCTGTTCGACAAAGAGCCCACCAAGTATCTGCCACAGTACGGCGGCTACTGCGCCAACGGCATCGTTTATGGCATCCCTTGGGGTGGGGATGCCGATTCATGGCGCATGATTGAGGGCAAGTTGTACATCTTCGGTGGACAGGGTTCACGTGACGCGTTCCTGCTTGATGTGCCGAAAAACCGCGCGCTCGCTGACAAGTATTGGAAGGAAGAAGTCGCGGGCAGCAACGCGTTTGTTCAGCGCACCAAGCGCACGACGATCGCGCGCGTGGCGCACTACAAATCCGGCGCGGAGTTGGCGGCAGAAGTCGCGGCGGCGAAGAAATAGTCCGCCGAACGCAGCACGGAAATTCGCATGAGCAAAGTGTTGTTAGTCACCGGTGGCAGTCGCGGCATTGGCGCGGCGGTCGCACAGTTGGCGGCAAAACAGGGCTACGCGGTTGCGGTTAATTTCAACGGCAATCAGGCCGCCGCCGAGAGCGTAGTCGGGCAAATTCGCGACACGGGCGGCACCGCGATTAGCGTGCAGGCGGATGTCGCCGACGAGACTGCGGTGATGGCGATGTTTGCGCGCATCGACGCTGAACTCGGGCCACTGAGCGCGCTGGTGAACAACGCGGGCGTGGTCGATATGCCGTCGCGCGTAGACGCGATGAGCGTTGCGCGGCTGCGCCGCATGTTCGACATCAACGTGTTGGGCAGCTTTATCTGTGCGCGTGAAGCGGTGCTGCGTATGAGCACGCGGTATGGCGGCGCGGGTGGCTGCATTGTCAATCTGTCGAGCGCAGCGGCGCGCCTGGGCTCGCCCGGTCAATATGTGGACTACGCGGCGGCCAAAGGCGCGATTGACACGTTTACGATGGGGCTGGCCAAAGAAGTCGCACTAGAGGGCATTCGCGTCAACGCCGTGCGCCCCGGCATTATCGACACCGACATTCATGCCAGCGGCGGCATCCCCGACCGCGTGGCGCAAATGACGCCGCTGGTGCCGATGCAGCGCGCAGGCTCGGCGCATGAGGTGGCAGCGGCCGTGGTGTGGCTGCTTTCGGACGCATCGAGCTACACCACGGGATCGGTGATTGACGTGACGGGCGGTCGCTGAGCAAAATTCGCGTAGGATGGGTTGAGCGCAACGATACCCATCAATCGATTGTGCGATACGCAACCGTTCGCGACCGGCGGGTTACGCGGCACGCCTACTTTGCTGTGATTCAACGTTGGCTGCGTACGTGCTGCTGACCCGCTCTACGATGTGCTTCCCTTGCGAACCTCCGCGCGCAAAAAATCAAAATCAACGCCCTGATCGGCTTGCGTGACGGTTTGCAAGAACAGTTTGAGATAACCGCGTTTCGCCGTCGGCTCAACCATGACGTTATCGCGTGAACGCTGCGCCAGCTCGTCGTCCGTCACCAGCAAACTGATCTCGCGATTTTTGACGCTCAGTCGAATGCGGTCGCCCGTGCGAACTTGCGCGAGCGGCCCGCCCACAGCGGCTTCCGGTGTGACGTGCAGTACGATGGTGCCGTAGCCGGTGCCACTCATGCGGCCATCGGAAATGCGCACCATGTCTTTTACACCCGCGCGTGCGAGCTTTTTTGGGATCGGCAAATAGCCCGCCTCCGGCATGCCCGGTGCACCTTTAGGGCCGATGTTTTTCAGCACCAAAATGTCGTCCGCGTTAACGTCAAGATCGGGCGCATCGATGCGTGCGGCGAGGTCTGCGGCGTTGTCGAAAACAACCGCGCGACCCTCGTGCTCCATGAGCTTTTTGTCGGCTGCCGACTGCTTGATGATCGCGCCACCCGGAGCGAGATTGCCATGCAATACCGCAATGCCGCCCTGCGGATAAATCGGGTCGTTGAACGCACGGATCACGTCTTGTTTAAACGATGCAGGCGCGGCACTAATCTCTTGGCCCAACGTGCGTCCGGTGACCGTCATCGCGTCAAGTTTGAGCAACGGCTTGAGTTCGCGCAGTAAGGTAATCAACCCGCCAGCGTGATGAAAATCTTCCATGTAGTGCTGGCCCGATGGCTTGAGATCGAGCAACACCGGGGTTTCGCGGCCCATGCGGTCGAGCGCATGCAAATCGATGTCGAGCCCGACGCGACCGGCAATCGCGGCGAGATGCACGATGCCGTTGGTCGAGCCACCGACGGCGAGCAGCACCCGCATCGCGTTCTCAAACGCGTCGGGCGTGAGGATTTTGTCGATGGTCAAACGCTCATGCGCCATCTGCACGGCGCGTGCGCCGGTCTCTTCGGCGACGCGAATGCGGTCGGCGGTGACGGCGGGCGGCGACGCGCCCCCGGGCACCGTCATGCCAAGCGCTTCGGCGATGCAGGCCATCGTGCTCGCCGTGCCCATCACCGAGCAGGTGCCGACACTGGCCACCAGTTGATTATTGACTTCGGCAACCTCGTCCGCATCAATCTCGTCGGCGCGAAATTTCGCCCAGTAGCGACGGCAATCGGTGCAGGCGCCGACGCGCTCGCCGCGATGCGAGCCGGTCAACATCGAGCCGGTGATGAGCTGAATGGCTGGGATGCCCGCCGACGCCGCGCCCATTAATTGGGCAGGCACGGTTTTGTCGCAACCGCCGATCAGCACCACCGCGTCCATCGGCTGCGCGCGGATCATCTCCTCGGTGTCCATCGACATCAGATTGCGCAGATACATACTGGTCGGTGCGGCGAAACTCTCGTGCACGGAAATCGTCGGGAAGTCCATCGGCAGCCCGCCCGCAAGCATCACGCCGCGCTTCACGGCCTCGATCAATTGCGCCATGTTTCCGTGGCACGGGTTGTAGCTGCTGCCTGTGTTGGCAATGCCGATGACCGGTCGATCCAGCGCTGCGTCGGTGAAGCCCGCGCCTTTGATGAAGGCTTTGCGCAGGAACAGCGAAAAGCCAGTGTCGCCGTAACTGGTTAGGCCCTTTTGCATGCCAGTGACTGGCAGATTTTTGGTGTCGTTTTCGGGCGCGCTGGGCATGGTGGGCTGGCTTTTATTCGAGGGCTTGAAGGAAGAATGTAATCGTTGCGAACGACGGTGGCGAAATCTTCGCTGAAGGCTGCGAAGCAGCGGCGCTAACCACACGCTTCCGCTACGCTTCGAGTATGTTGCTACATTCACCACAGTCCGATCAGCTTTTGCGTGGAACGCTTATTTCATTGGGGCTGATGCGTGTATTTGCAACATCTCGACTTTATGCAATTTATGCTGCTGTGCCCATATTAAGCAAGGGCGACAGCCAAAAGCTGAAAGCGTCAGCGAATTTCCGATGAAGACCGCTTCGTTCAACCAATTACTGCTGCTCGGCGCGTTGTGGGGCGCGGCGTTCATGTTCATGCGGGTTGCCGTGCCCGAGTTCGGCGCGGTTTCGATGGCCGCCGCGCGGGTCGGATTGGCCTGCGTGATCATGCTGGCGCTGGTTGCGCTGCTGCGCCAGCCGATGAATTTTCGGCACCGCTGGAAAACTTATCTCGCGGTCGGCGCGGTGAACACGGCGATCCCGTTCATCGCGTACAGTTTTGCGGCCCTTCACATTCCGGCGGGCTACAGCGCCATTGCCAATTCGACCACGCCGGTGTGGAGTGCGCTCATCATGTGGCTGTGGTTTAAGGAGCCGCTCGGCGCATTGAAATGGCTGGGCATCGGGTTCGCGTTTGCAGGCGTGCTGGTGCTCGTGGGCTTGCAGCCGGTAGCGTTGACGCCACTGGTTGTGGCCGGCATCGTCGTGGCGGTCATGGCGGCGAGCATGTATGCAGCCGCATCGTTTTTGATTAAGCGCTATTTGAGTGAGCAGTCCGGCCTTGCCGCTGCGACCGGCATGGTGTGGGGCGCGGCAATGTGGCTGTTGCTACCGGGCGTATATCTTGCGCCGTCGGTCATGCCTTCACCCGCAGCATGGGGCGCGCTGGCCGCGATGGCGGTGTTTTGCACGGTCGCGGGCTATGCGTTGTTCTTTCATTTGATCAAAACCATCGGCCCGCAGCGCGCCTCCAGCGTGGCGTTTTTGTTCCCCGCGTTCGCGGCGTTTTGGGGCTGGCTGATTTTGTCGGAGCCGATCACGGCGAACATGATTGCGGGCATGGCGTTCGTGTTGGTGGGCACGGCGTTGGTATCAATGGCTACGCCCACGAGCGGACTCACGGTGATGCGCGAACGGGTGCGCGACTGGATTTTTTGGCCGTTGCTGTACACGTTTTCCGGTGAGAAAGGACGGCAGCGCATCGCGCGTCGATTCATGACCGACACGCGGCATTTTCGCGAAGAAACGCAGGCGCTGTGCGCCAACATTCGCAGGGAACTGCCCGACGTTGATCTCGACGCCGCTTGCACAGATCATCGCCTGATGCGCCTGATTGATCGCGCTGACGTTTTCCTGAGTGCGCTGCGTCAACAACGCACGATGGCGCACGACATCATGGTCAGCAGCATTCCGCCTGTGCAGGCGAGCGCAATGATTCTATTTGCGCACTACGGCAACGGTTGGTGGACATTACCGGTGCTGGCGCAGCAGGGCAAACCGGTGGCGTTGATTTCCGCGCCCTTCCCGAAGCTTAAAAATTTGCGCGACACGGTGTGGTGGCCTTATTTACGAATGCGTTGGCGAGAGATGAACCGACTCGGTGGCATGCCGCTCATCACCATGCGCGGCGCGTCGCGACTGATGAAGCGTGTGCTTGCGGGCGGCGGACGGGGCTTGGCAGCGATTGACATTCCGCCTGCGCTGGCAAAGTGGTGCTCGCCGGTGCCATTCTTCGGACGCACGGCGTATATGCCGCGTCGCGCCATCGAACTGGCGCACGAAACCGGCAGCGGGCTGTGGATGTTTTTCGGCGAGATTGATCGCGCCACGCTGAAGCAACACATCCGTTTTGAGTCGATTGATTTGAGCGGAGGCGTGGATGCGGCATTTGCTGATTACGCGGGGCGGCTAGAGGCGGCGATTCGTAGACGGCCGGGGCTGTGGCACGCGTGGGGTGATGTGTCGTTGTACTTTGTTAAACCTACCCAATAAAGGGACTAATCCCATTTATGCTATTTGCACATACGAAAAATTGTGCAACGCTGTCTCGCAATAGACGCTTTCCGCATCAAATGTGCGGCCTGCTGGTATTACTACGTCTGTTCAAGAAATTTCTTATATCTAGACGTGCGTGGGAACATAACATCAGCCGCGCATTTACTGGCGACCTAACTCACCCGTGAACAAGCAAAGCACTTTATTTTCGGGGTCACTGTGTTTCAACTGGGTACGTTTCGGGCGACGGTTGCTGCAATCACATTTTCTGTAGTTTGCAGCGCGTTTGCGCAGATGACGCCCAGCGGCGTACCCATCAAAACCGCCGACACCCATGTCATTTCAGCGCCAAGCCCGTCGAGAAAACGCTGCTGACCTCGGCCCCTTCGCTGGCGACAAGCGCCTCTTCTGTTGGCATCGACACAAAGTCGAACGCGAAAATTATTTGACAGGGCGACACGGCTTGGATTCTGACCAGTGCAGCACTGGTCAGAATCATGGTGTTCCCAGGCATTTCGTTGTTCGTTGGCGGACTCGTTCGTCGCAAAAACATCATCTCGATTTACGCGCAATGTGTGGTGATTGCCGCCGCGGCGATTTTGTCGTGGGTGACTATTAGCTATTCCCTCGCCTTTTCGCCGACCGGCGGGGCCTTCATCGGCGACTTGTCGCGCGTCGGGCTGACCGGCATCACGCCGGAATCACTGTTCCCCGCTGGTGCGTTGTTGTTCGGCTTGTTGTGGGCTGCGTTGGAGTATGCGTCGGTCGCCCCCTGGGTATGGCATTCCGACGGTTGGTGGGCAAAAATGGGCCATATCGATTGGGCCGGTGGCACCGTCGTTCACGTTGCGGCGGGCTTCTTGGGTTTAGCGGCGACGATCGTCACCGGACGTCGCATCGGCTACGGTTAAGAAGCAATGACGCCTAACCACATGGGCTTGACGCTGGCCGGTGCGGGCTGCTTGTTGGTTGGCGGAATGGGCTTCAACGGCGGCAGCGCGCTGCATGCTGACTCCACGGCTGCCATTGCTATTGTCAACACGCTGGCAGCGGGCGCGGCAGGTGCTATTGCGTAGATCGTGATCGACGACGCGGTGCGCGGTTATGCGTCCGGTCTGGGCATGGCCTCCGGAGTGCTCGGCGGGCTGATCGCAATCACCCCAGCTGCCGTTTACGTCACGCCGTTGGCGGCGCTGGCGTTCGGGGTGCTCGGTGCCGTGGCGGGCTATTTGGGTGTGGTGATGCTCAAGCGATTGCTTGGCGTCGATGATTTGCTGGACGTATCTGGCGCGCATGGCGTGGCAGGCGCTGCCGGTTCGGTCGCGGTGGGCGTGTTTGCAACCACTCAGTTCAAGGCGAGCTTTGGCGTGCAGGCTCTGGCCACAGGCATCATCGCGGTGTAGGCGTATGTTGTCACGCTGGTGCTGGTCGCTGCGCTGCGCGCACTTGGCACCTGGCGCGTGGCGCTGGACGAAGAGCTTGAAGGGCTCGACGTTCCGCAACACGCTGAATCGGCATAGGCAAGGGGCTGCGTGATGACCAATGAACAAATTCTGTGGCTGGCGCGGGTCCGTGTTGGCCTGCAGAAAGCCGACATTCGTGTGAACCTGGTGCGCGTTACGCGTGACCGTCCGTACTTGGAGGCGGTGCTCAATCGCGCCAGTGAATTGACCGACGAGACCGCTGTCGAGTCCGCCATGAAGCTGATGGCGTAGCTGGGCATGATCAACGGCTCACGGGCGATGGCTTTATCGCGCGGGCTGTCCATCACGCGCCAAAACTCACAAAGCAGCCTGCTCGATCCACCCACCCAAATGGGCCTGCTCGGAAACCTGTCCCGGTCCACCGCGAGCGCCAACTCCAGCATATCGGCACCAGCAGCCAACCCGAGCTCGTCCCCATCGAGCGCGGCCAATTCAGCACCCCGATCAGACGCAACACTGCCATGTCGTCAGCACCGGTGCCCGGCGGCAAGCGCTACAAGCGCGGCCTGCGCTAACGCAACCCGGCTCCGCATAAACGGAATGAACCGGCTGCTAGTTCTTTGTAAGACAAATGAACTAAGGTGGGTAGCGTGTAAATTTTTTACCAATTCCGCTGTTCCCCGCCGGGATAACGGCGCGTGAGTCGCCTGCGCAACGCGCGCTTTTCAGGTTTCTTCCATGTTACGTCGTCTGTTTCAGCGCTCATCCGTTCCACCGCCACCTCCCGAAACGCTAGTCCGAGCCGAGCAGTCGTTAATGGCTGAAACGTTGCTTTTGGCAAGCACCCACTTGCTGTCCAATCCCGAACCGATGGCCGCCATCGCGCACATGTGCGAACGCTTGATCGCCGCGACACCGCACATTCCGCTCGTGTGGGCATGGTTTGGCCATGCATCTGCCGAAACCATGCATCCGCAAGTCGTGGTTGGGATGCCACCCGATATCGCGGGTCCGCTCATGTTCGAGCGTGGTGACTTGACCCATAAAAGCCCGGCCCAACGTGCGTCGCACACGCTGCCCACCCGCACCTTCGACCTATCGAATGGGTCAGCCATCGGGCAACGTCGCGACCTCGCGCAGCGTCTAGGCGCGCGCAGCGCCTTGATGGTGCCGATCACCAACGGCGACGATGTGCGCGGCCTGCTTGGCTTTTATTCGACGCGGCCAAAATATTTTGAGTCGGTGAGTAACACCCTGTTCGAGACGCTCGGGCAATGGTCGCATTCGGTGTTAACGCAGTCCAAACAACGCCCCGAGCTTGATGCCGTCGCGCGCTGCGACAGCGTGACCGGCTTGCACAGCCGCCGCCATGCGCAGCACCTGATGGACGACGCGTGGCGAACGCCTGCCGAGCAAGACAATCGCGGCGTGCTGATGCTCATCAACATCGACGAATTCGCCAAGATCAACGCCGCCTGCGGCACCCGCGTCGGCGACATGACGCTACGCCATGTAACCCGTGTGCTCGAGCGAAATTTGCGCCGCTCGGATGTCATCGCGCGCTGGGGCGGTGGCGACTTCTTAGCGTGGCAGCCGTCGGTGTCGGGCACCACGGCGCTGGCCACCGCCGAGCTGTTGCGGGCGAGCGTCGCCGACAGTTCGCCGGACGTGCTGGACGGTTGGTCCAAGGGCTTGCGCGTATCGGAAGGCGCAACACCGGTGCCGTCCACCGACAGCTTCGCCTCCGCACTGGATCGCGCGGATCGCGCGCTGGGTGCAGCCAAGAAAAGCGGTCGCGATTGCGTGGTGGTGGCGTGGCCTGGGGCTTGAGTTCGCCCGCTTGCCAATCGTCATTTGTGACGATCAGGTTTTTGACGGAAGCCTTGTTTAATAAGCGCTTAGATAGCGCTGTTGTCAATTATCGACTTTGCGTGTTTTAGTACCGTAAGCCCATATTAAATCTTCGATTCAGCCAAAAGCTGAATGGTTCACGAGCGCACTTCGACGCCGCATTTGTAGCCACGCCTGCCAAATCGTCACCCCAAATCAAACGATTGGTGGCCGCTTTTTGTTGCGTTTTACGTCCTTGTGACAGCGAGTGAAGTAAAGTCGCACAACTGACTGCGTTAAATGGCGGTACACGGCCACACGGCCACACGGTTACGTGTCAGCGCAACAAGTACCACCAATTACGATCGAAGGAACCCCGTGAAGTTAACCAAAGCAACGCGCTCGTCGTGCCCAGCATTTCGCCTGTTTGCGGCGCTCGTTGTCTGCATTGCAGCCTTCACTGGCGTCGTGCCCACCGCAACCCACGCCCAGCCCAGCATGCTCGACCCCACGGTCACGCAGGTGGTCGCGGGCTTAAACCACAGTTGCGCGCTCACCACGGCGGGCGGAGTGAAATGCTGGGGCAGCAACGCCACCGGCCAGCTCGGCGACGGCACCCTCGTCAATCGCACCAGCCCGGTTGACGTGGCAACCCTCACCAGCGGCGTGGTCGCCATCACCGCGGGCGATGCGCACACCTGCGCCCTGCTGCTCAACGGCGGGCTCAAGTGCTGGGGCAACAACTCGCGCGGCCAGCTCGGTGACAGCAGCTTTGTGTCCAGCGCCACCCCGGTTGACGTGTACGGATACACCGCAGGCGTTGCCGCCGTGTCGGCGGGCGCAACGCACAACTGCGCCGTCACCGTCAGTGCCGGTGTCGTGTGCTGGGGCGGCAACAGCAACGGGCAATTGGGCCACAGCGGCACGACGAATAGCTTTCGCGCCTACGAAGCCGTGTACCTTAACCTCGGCGTCATCGGCATTGCTGCGGGCGGCACGCATAGCTGCGCGCTCACGATTGCAGGCGGCGTCAAATGCTGGGGCGGCAACGGATTTGGCCAGCTCGGCGACGGCACGTTTGTCGATTACGACAACAACATTGGCGAAGCGGTAAACGTTGTCAACTTAGCCAGCGGCATCAAAGCTATCACCGCTGGCAGTGGCCACACCTGTGGCGTGACCACTGCGGGTGGCGTCAAATGCTGGGGCGGCAACGCGAGCTTCCAGCTTGGCGATGGCACCCAAATTAATCGCAACATTCCGATCAGCACCGCCTCTCTCGGCACCTCCCTATCCACCGTCATCGGCAACATCACCGCCGGGGCGCAACACACCTGCGCCACCACCGTCGCAGGCGCGCTCAAATGCTGGGGCGGCAATGCGACCTTCCAGCTCGGCGACGGCACGAGTATCAATAAGGGCACGCCGATAAACGTCACCGGGCAAACGGCCGACATGGCCAACGTCGCTGCAGGTGGATCGCACTCGTGCGGACTCACGAAATACGGGGGTGTGCGGTGTTGGGGTGGGAATACGGCTGGGCAGGTGGGTGATGAGACGAGCACGACTGCGCAGACGGCGGTTGATGTGTCCGAGTTGACGGGAGGCGTTCTAGTGGTTTCTGGTGGGGTCTACACGAACTGCGCGCTGACAACGAGCGGAGGAGTTAAATGCTGGGGCTATGGCTTAAACGGGGAACTAGGTAACGGAGTGAAGACGAATAACCCAAATCCAGTAACTGCGATAGGTCTCGGCCGCAGCACAGCAGCCGTTTCGGTAGGTGGTAGTCACGCCTGTGCCTTGGTGGCTGGCGGAGCCGTGAAATGCTGGGGTGCCAACTTCGCGACGAACTATGGGGCTACTCCTGTCGTGGTTCCGACTTTGTCCAGCGGCGTAGTCGCGATTTCGGTTGGCGAGAATCATAGCTGCGCTCTCACCGGTATAGGCGGCGTCAAATGCTGGGGCTACAACGCATCCGGTCAGCTGGGCAACGGTTTGGTGAGTGATAGCTCTACGCCAGTTGCTGTGAATGGGCTAACAAGCGGTGTAGTCAGAATTTCCGCCGGTTTTAACCATACCTGCGCCCTATCCACTACGTCGGGTGTCCTATGCTGGGGAGCAAACGATTTGGGGCAATTGGGCAACGGCACGACGACGGGCAGCCCTGTTCCGGTACCAGCTACGGGCCTAATGAGCGGGGTGGTTGCAATCTCCGCAGGCAGGCCGGCGCATACCTGTGCGCTGACCAGCAGCGGCGGTGCCAAGTGTTGGGGTTCAAACTTTGCGGGCCAGCTTGGGAATAACTCCACTGTCGATAGCTGGGTTCCTGTAGATGTCAGCGGCTTTACAAGCGGCCTCGTCACGGTCGCGGCGGGTGGGTATCACAGCTGCGCCTTGACTACGAGCGGCAGTGTGAAGTGCTGGGGCTCTAACGTTGCGGGCACGCTGGGTATCGGTGGATCAAGCAACAGTCTGATGCCCGCCGATGTGATTAGCCTTACCAGTGGGGCGCTCGACATTTCTGTTCACCGAGACCGTCACAACTGCGTTCTCCTACCTGGAGACGCCATCAAATGCTGGGGTTACAACAATTTTCAATCGCTAGGCAATAACCAAACGGCACCTATCAGCACGGTACCCATCGACGTGCGACGAGGCCAAGCAATCAGCTTCGTCCCGCCTGCCCAATTGGTGGTTGGCGCGGGTGCTTCAGCTTTGAGTGCCACGGCCAGCAGCGCGCTTGCGCCAACGTTTTCTAGTTGGACACCCACAACTTGCACGCTCTCAGGCAACAACGTCACCGCAATTGCAGCGGGCTTATGTGGCCTGCGAGTCTCTCAAGTCAATCCAGGTAGCTACGCTCTCTCCCCACAAAAACTGGTGTTAGTGCCTGTCATTCCCGCCTATGCCATCACTGCGACTGTGTCGCCAACCTCCAGCGGCACAGTCGTCTGCACGCCCAACCCTGTGCCCGAGGGCAGCAACGCAACCTGCGCTGCAACCGCTGCAACCGGCTACACATTCAGCGCATTTAGCGGCGATTGCACCGGCGCAAGCTGCGCGTTGAACAATGTCACCAGTGACAAGAACGTGACCGCAACGTTCACCGTCAGCACCTTTACGATCACAACCGCTGTCAGTCCGGCGGGCAGCGGTAGCGTTTCGTGTACACCCAACCCGGTGCCTTATAACGGCAGCGCCACTTGCACGCCAACCGCCGCGGCGGGCTATACGTTCAGCGCGTGGAGCGGCGACTGCACCGGCGCTACCTGTACGTTGACCAACGTCACTAGCGCCAAAAATGTGACGGCCACTTTCACGTTAATTCCATTGTCGATCACCACGACGGTGTCGCCCGCGACCGGCGGCATCATCAACTGCACGCCCAATCCGGTGCCGTATGGCGGCAACGCGACGTGCGTCATCAGCAGCGCCACCGGTTACACGTTCATCGGGTGGAGCGGCAGTTGCACCGGCCCCACCTGCTCTTTGACCAACGTCACCACTGCTCAAAGCGTGACGGCATCGTTCACCATCAACGTCACTGGCACGGTGTCCCCGTCGGGCAGCGGCACGGTCACTTGCGTGCCGAACAAAGTAGTGCCCGGCGGCGCGTCAACCTGCACGGCTGCGGCAACGAGCGGCTATGTATTCGTTGGATTCAGCGTTGATTGCACCGGCTTGACTTGCGCATTGAGCAACATCCTTACGCCGAAAAACGTGACGGCGAACTTCAAACTGTCGCAAGCTATTACGTGGGCACCGCTAGCCCCGGCGGCGCGGCCTCTGAACCTTGTTGCGCCATTCGCGCTGAATCCACTGGCTACCGGCGGCGGTTCTGGCAATCTGGTGATTTATTCAAGCGCCACGCCACTGGTATGCAGCGTCACGGGCACCAGCGTGAGCACGCTTGGTCTTGGCACCTGCACGATTACCGTCAGCCAAGCCGGGAATGCGAACTACAGCGCTGCTATCCCGGTCAGCCAGAATGTGTCCATCTTTGCGACGCTCGATGTGGACGCGAGCACGACGAGCGGCACCCAATATCACGCAGGAACCGACGGCCTGCTGATCATGCGCTATCTGCTCAACATGACGGGCAGCGCACTGACAACGGGCGCGACCGGCCCCACAGCAGCGCGCACTGATCCGGTAGCTCTGCTGGCGCACTTAAACGCGATGCGCAGCGCGCTGGATGTGGATGGCAATACGATTGTGGATCCGGCCACCGACGGCGTGTTGATCTTGCGCTATTTGCTGGGCTTCAGGGGCAGCGCACTGATTGCGGGCGCGGTTGGCTTGACGCCCACGCCGTCTCGACCCACGGCTGCGTTGATTGAGCTTTATTTGCAGGGGTTGATGCCGTAGGAGGGATGGGGCTGGGATTGGACTATGCGAGCGTTCGACAGTTTTTGTGGATCAGCTTTCAGGTAAAAGCCGTGCCGCATCTGGGCAAGGATGCCGATAACGCAGCCCAACGCTAAGACTACGAGCGAAAGTTCAACGGTACGCAGAACGCACCCCATGACCACGCGGCTGTCGGGGTAGTCAAGCCTGCACCAGCAGACGCTCAAACCGCACCTTGCAACGCCCGCTGTCGGAGGTCACTGCATCGCCATGAAGCGTTTGCGACGCACGTCTGAGTAACGCGACGATTACGTCTTTGCTATTGTTTGCCGCTTAACGCCAGTCACCGTCGATAACCCTCCATGAAAATCTCCATTCTCTTCAGTGCACTCAGCCTGCGGGCGGGACTGACGTTTGGGGCAAATCACCGCCTGCAAGCGACGATCGATTCAGCAACCCGAAGAGCAAGATTTACGCTGGGCCGGATGGGTACTGGAACAGCGGTGAGTTGCGCGCCAACTCTGGAGCCGCCAACTACAAGTTTCAGGGCACCTTTCGGATCATCAACAAGCATCCGGTCGCGGTGAAAGACCTTCAAACGCTGCATTTTGATTTTGGCAGCGACGGCCAGCCTAAGCCGGGCGTCTACAAGATCGCGGCGAAGGGCAACCCTACGCAGATGACCGTCAAACTGTCGTTTGCCGATGTTGCCAATCAGCAAATTAAAGAATGGCGTCCGGTTGACGGCGCAGGCACGTTAACCGTGTCGCAGGCCAACGGCTCTGCCTACTTCACCGCGCGCGACGTTAAGCTCACCGCCCAGGACACTATCAGCAAACAGACCGACTGGAAAAAGCCGATGACGCTCGGCTTTGAAGGCGCAATCAAGTTGGAATAACGGGATCAATGCGTTTTCGACGCCTCCGGAAACCGCAACCGAAAGGTGCTGCCGTGGTGTTCACCGCCGACTTGGCTTTCAACTTCTAGCTTGGCGCGGTGACGTTGCGCGACGTGTTTAACGATGGCGAGACCCAACCCTGTGCCACCGGTTTCGCGGGAACGCGAGCGATCAATTCGATAGAAGCGCTCAGTCAGTCGCGGCAGGTGTTCGGCTGCGATGCCGACGCCGCTGTCTTTTACTTCAGCGATGATTTCGTGTTCCGGCCTATCGTGTGCAACGGTTAGCGTAATGTGTCCACCGGCAGGGGTGTAGCGCACCGCGTTTGATAGCAAATTGCCGAGCGCGGAGCGCAGCTCGCTCGCGCTGCCGATCACCGTGGCGGGCTCGACAGTGGCGACAAAGGTGTGCGCGCCAGCGGACAACGCCTCGGCGTCGGCGAGCACTTCGCGGGCGACGAGAGCCAAGTCGGTGGGCGTTGCTTCGGGGGGCAGTTGATCGTTTTCAAGTCGCGCCAGCGTGAGCAAATCTCCAACCAGTCGCCGCATGTTGGCGGTCTGCGTGCCGATCATTTGCAGGTAGCGATTGCGTTCTGCTTCTTCGAGTGGCAGGTCGGCCAATGTCTCGACAAAGCCGCCGACGACAGTGAGGGGCGTGCGCAGTTCGTGGGACACGTTGGCTACGAAATCGCGCCGCATTCGGTCGAGCTTCTCGCGCTCGGTCACATCCCGCGTGAGCAGCAGTCGTGCGCCGGTGTTGCCTTCACCGCTGGCGCGTTCAAGATGAAAAGAAATTGTGCGACCGGCCATGTTGAGTAAGGGTTCACTGCGCGTTTCATCTTCAAGATACGCTGCAAATTCGGGCGCCCGAATCAACTGCGCAATTGGCTTGCCCATGTCGCGAAACGCGTCGAGCGAATGCATCACCAGCGCCGCCTGATTGCACCACAGGATCCGGCCGCCCGCGTCAAGCAGGAACAGGCCATCGGGCACCGCGTTGGTGATTTGCTTGCGCTGCGCGATCTCAGCATCGCGCTCCTTCAAGTGCTGCTCGTCGTCTCTAAGTTTGCCGCGCACCAACGCCACTACCTCGTCAAAGGAGCGCTCGGCGCCTTGAGGTTCGCGCAGCAGCTCTCGCGCTGAGCGGTCGCGTTGCCGCAAGCGCGCCACAAGCCATGCGCAAACAAATGACAGCGTGACAGCAGCAATCCACGGCGTCCAGACAATAGACAACACTATTGCGAGCGCCGTGATCACGCCGATCGTGTGAGGCAGTCGATTCATGCGGCTGAGTGTAGCGGTCGGGGATGGCAGCGAAGCGTCAGGCAACGCTTGACCACGGGCGAAGCTCACCAATGACTAACGTTTGCGCAACCGATAACCACCCCCACGCACCGTCTCAACCAGTGCGTCGTGCCCCGACGGCTCCAGTGCGATGCGCAGGCGGCGCACATGCACGTCCACCGTGCGCTCTTCAATAAACACATGGTCGCCCCACACCCCGTCGAGCAGCGCCTGTCGCGTCATCACGCGGTCGGGGCGTGACATCAGAAAGCGCAGCAGACGAAATTCGGTAGGCCCCACTTTAAGCTCGGCACCGTTGCCCATCACGCGATGGGCGGCCGGGTCGAGCACCAGTCCCGCGACTTCGAGGGGCGCGTCGGAGGCTTCGGGTGCGGCGCGGCGCAGTAAGGCCTTGATGCGCGCTATCAATTCTTTCGGCGAAAACGGTTTAGTGACGTAGTCATCCGCGCCGACCTCCAGCCCGCGCACTTTGTCGTCCTCCGCCGCGCGTGCCGTGAGCATCAAAATCGGCAGGTCGCGGGTGCGATCATCCTTCCTCAATTCGCGCGCGAAGTCGATGCCGGACTTGTCGGGCAACATCCAGTCGAGCACCACCAAGTCCGGCAGCGCTTCGTCGACGATGTCGCGCGCGTCCATGACGGCATGGGCTACCTGCACCGCATAGCCCGCGTGTTTGCAGTGGAGGGCGACCAACTCGGCAATCGCTGGTTCGTCTTCAACAATGAGAATGGTGGCTGGCATAGCTCGTTATTTTGTGACAACGATGTTACGTTTATGTGACAAACGTCAGCGCGCTCAATGGCCGGGCAAGCGTTGAATTCATCGCCGCCCCGGCGCAGGGCGGGGTCTACGCCCGTCGCAAATCGTTGATTTTGCGGCAGGCGTGGATACCGGGCGGCAACGGTAGGGCTGAATGTTGAAAGGTTCGGCGTCAGCGATACAGCTTTGCGTCAAATGAGCTTGAAACCCATGTGAGATATGGGCTCGTGAAAAAAAACGACAAACTCGATAAATGGCCGAAAAAATCGCTAGCGAATATGTAAAAAAGGTTACAGCAAAAAGTTGATGGCGATTTTTAACGATGTCAAGCAGAAAAATCGCCCCATTTCGCTTACTGCACCACACCCGTCGCCCAAGCCAAGCGCAACTTCCGCCCGCATGGCACCGACTCCGCGCCTGAGTTTGCGCCGATGTCCGTGCGCGCCAACACGCAGTAGTTCGCTTTGGTCGGATCGATCCACGGATAGAAGCCAAGCGCGCCTGCGCTGGAGTATGCGCCGTCGGCAACCAGCGTGTCCTCTACCCAATGACCGATGCTGTAGTTGGGGCTTTCGTCGTCTTTGAACGGCGAGGCGAACGCTGTGGCACAGGTGAGCCGGTTGGTGCAAACAGCGTTGGTGTTGAGCTGGGTGCCTGCGATCAAACTACGGTCGAGCAGCTTCCGTAAGAACGAAATATAAGTTTTGGCAGTCGTGTTGATACCGCGTGCGGGCTGCGGCTGCGTGTAGCGAAAATCGGCGGCGTTAGCAGACAGTCCGAGGCCGTTGATGACGGTGCTGGCAAGGCCCGCGTTGGCGAGTGCGCCGAGGCCCATAAAGTTTGCGGCATGTGTTTGCATATGACTGCCCGCAAAGAAAAATTTGCCGGCGGCGGCAGGCGTGTAATTGCCATTGCTGCCGAACACGGCGCACGAGCCCACGGTGTCGGTTTGCGCGCAGGTTCCAAACGTCACGTAGCCGCTGCTGAAGGTGAGAAAACGGATGTCGTCAGGGTTAAGTGTTCCGCCACGTGCCTGCGTGACGTAGGCACCGTACATCCATTTTGATGCCGACGCGATGGGCATTTGCGTGGACGCGCTGTAAACGGAGCCGATGCTAGCGCTGACGCGCGCGCCAGATGCGTCGCCAATTTCGCAATAAAACGGCGCAACACTGGCGCAACTTGCGTCGGTAGCGGCAACCTGCTTAACGGCGTGGATCCGTGCCGAGTCGGCGACTGGAAATTGTGCGGCGGAGGTGCAGTACACAACGCCCTCGCCCGCCCATCCGAGCGCGATCATCGTGTTGTATTCGGCAAGGCTTGCGGTGTAGCGATGGTTCGGTGTTTTGCCGTTGGCCGCGGCACGAAACGCACGATAGATCGGCACTTTGTTTGCTGTGGGGCACGTGCCTGTTGCGTTGTTCGCAGCGGTCGCCGTCACCGCAAAATCGTAGCCTTCAAAGGTGAAATCCGGAGGCAGATTGCGCTGTAGCACCGCGCAATCGGTCGTCTCCGCGCCGTAGAAATGCGAGCTGACAAACGGGGCGGCGAGTGAAACGTAAAAGCGACAGATGCGTATCTGATTTGCCGTTGCGTCCGCTGCGGCGCTGGCGACGAAACGGGTGCCGGTTCGGTTGAAGCCCGCCGTGCCGTCAAGCACCGTTTGCTCGGCGGCTCGCGCAGTGATGAAGTACGCGTCAAGGCTCTGGTTGTGATACTCGATCACGGTCACCGTTTCGACGGCGCGCGCAGCTTGCGACGTGAGCGAAAGAACTGCGCCAGACAGTGCGACGATAACGCGTTGAAATAGAGAGTTCATGGGCAGCATTTAAGCATTGGCGTCAGCCGTTGTCGCGCTGAAAATGTAACCAGTTGCAGGGCACTTTGACGCGATGCTTCAAGCGAGCGCGGCTTCCCGTTCGTTGATTTCAGCGCGGTGTGTCGCGCTGTCAACGCTGTCAATGCGCAGCCACGCGTCGATCAACGCAGGGTCGTTGATGGTGCGCAATGCGGCGTATGCCGCCTCTGCTTCAGGGTAACGACGACGTAAAAAATTGAGCCATTGCTTGAGCCGACCGGCGCGATGTTTTCGCTCGACGCGAGTCGCGACCAGTGCCCAGAAATCGTTGAGCAGTGGGCGCAACGTGCGCCACGTGACGTGGGCTGCGAGATCAAACCCTTCGCCGCGCTCAGAGCCTGCCCCGGACTCGATCCGGGGGCGAACGGAAGCGGACGCGCTGCGCACCGCCCACGCCAGTCCCGGATCGGTGACCATGCCGCGACCCAGCATGATGTCGTTGCAGCCGGAAATTTCACGACAGCGCAGCGCGTCAGCAACCGTCCAAATTTCGCCATTGGCGATGACCGGAATGTCAACGGCTGCGCGCACGTCGTTGATGCGTTCCCAATACGCCGGCGGCCGGTAGCCATGCGCCTTGGTGCGCCCATGGACCACGATCTCGCTGGCACCGGCATCACGAATGGCCCGCGCACATTCTTCGGCGCGAGTGTCATCGTTAAAACCCAGTCGCATTTTGGCGGATACTGGCAAATGTGCGGGCACGGCGCGGCGCACTGCGGCGACGATGTGATAGAGACTGTCGGGGTCTTCGAGCAGCATTGCGCCACCGCCGTGACGGTTCACCACTTTCGCCGGACAGCCAAAATTCAGATCCACGCCCGTGGGGCCAAGCGAGGCGAGACGCGCTGCATTCTCGGCGAGACAGGTCGCGTCGGAACCGAGCAATTGGCCGCGCACCGGCACGCCTGCAAACGTTTTTCCGCCATTCAAAAGCTCAGGCATCACACGGATGAACGCACGATTCGGCAGCAACGTTCCGCTGACGCGAATGAACTCGGACACACAGCGATCCACACCCCCACCTGAACCCGTGCGGGTCAGAATGTCGCGCAACACGAAGTCGACCAAGCCCTCCATCGGGGCAAGCAGAATTTGTCCACGTACATTTGCCGACAGCGTTGTCATTGCGTTAGAGGACTCGCCACTGCGCCTCGGGCACGTCCGCACCCATCGCAATTTCGCCTCGTCGCAGACGGGTGATCGTCGCGCGCACACCGAGCGTGTCGCACAGCGCGGTGAGCTGGCCCTTGACCAGCGACGAGGTGGTGAGCATGATCGAATTCGGTGTGACACTTACGACCTTGGCGGTCTGGTTAATCGTTGCAAATTCGGCGACGATTTTGTCTGCCAATTCTGGGGATTGCGGCGTTGCAAAATCGATGCGCCATGATTCATCTACGTCCGCCGCTGCGAGTCTTCGCGCGAGCGCGGTGTCAGTGGTGAACACGACGAGACCCGCTTCAAGCACCGAAAGCCGCCCGGCGACGCGCAATCCAAACGTCGAGAAGCTTGGCGGCTGGCCGAGCCCACAAAAATTGTCAGCCACCAGCAAACCCATCGCGCGCGCGCCCCCTGTTTCGTCTGGGCTTGACACGAAGCCGCGCGGCTTGTTGAGCACGAGGGTGAACGCGTCTTTCAACTGCGCTTTCGCCTCGTTCGACAACACGATTTCGGCATCGAGCAACGCGCGGTCGCCGGGGATGGCCACCCGTCCACCGACGCTCACCCAGCCGCGCTCGATCATGCGATCCGCCTCGGTGCGCGAGGCGATACCGCGCGAGGCTAGTATTTTTGAAATGCGGATGGGTTCGAGGGCGTTCGACAAAAAGCTGACTTCTTATGAAAATTGAAAAGGCACGAAACGCACCGTCTGACTAGGATTTTTTAGCGGCGAGCTTTTGAAAGAATGCGGCCACGCCCGCCTCGCCCATCTTGCGTGCATCGGCCAATTCACCGCCATTAGTGGCGTAAACAAGCTGGTTTGCGGGCGTAGCAATCACGATGGACGGGATGCCTTTCTTGATGACGTCGCCGTACGGTTTCACGATGTCGAGATTTTTGTTGAAGCGGCTCACGTCTACTTTTACGATCACGTAGTGCGCGTCGAGCAACGCTTTTAACGCAGGTTTTTTGAACTCGCCGTCGAGCATTTTGCAGTCGCTGCACCAGTTGGCACCGAAGACGATCAGCAGCTGTTTGTTGTCTGTCTTCGCTTTGCCGAGCGCCTGCGCGACCAGAACCGCCGCGTCGGCCGATTCGTCATAAACAGGAACGTCAGCGCAGGCAAATGCGCTCAGAAAAATTGAAAGGACAAGGGCTGTGATTGGCATCATCGCAGGGGCTCGGGCGTTGGAAAAGGCACTGAGATTACCGCAGGTGTCCGTTGCTAGCAAAACTTGAGATAAAGTTACGCGCTCAAGCGGGTGTAGCTCAATGGCAGAGCTGTTGCTTCCCAAGCAACTGACGAGGGTTCGATTCCCTTCACCCGCTCCACGCCTGCCGCAAAGCTCCTTAACAGCTTTTTTGTGTATGGCCCGTATTTTTTGGGCTTAGGGGTTGGTTGGTTTGTTTATTGACTTTGTGTCAAAACGTCGTCTAGCCCTTATAAGATAAGGGCTAGAGGCTAAAGCTGATGCAGCTCGCGTTCGATGAACGCATGTGCCCCGTACCCCAAAAGTTTTGTAGGGTGGGCAGCCTTACCCACCAAAACTCAGCGAAAAAATCGACTTGTCACGCACGGTGACGGCGGGCGCAGGGCACCCACCCTGCTGCCACCAGCTGCGGCGGTCCGCGCTGACCCGAAACGAGCAAGTCACCGCGCCGCGGTCAACGCATAAACCCCACATTGCCTGCGCCAAACGCGCGGATGTCGGGCAAGACATACGGGATGTCCGCCTTGGTAACGCCCAACCAGCGCACCAGCGGCGCGGCGTACTGCTCCAGCGAGGTGGTCGGAATCCAGCGACCGGAATCGCCAATGTCATCCGACCCGTTCAACATCAGCGACGGCAAGGTGCCGTAAAAATCGCCGCCTTTTACCGCGCCGCCCTGCACGAACGCACGGTTGCCCCATCCGTGGTCGGTGCCCGCGTTGGCTGCGGGTTTAAACGTGCGCCTGAACTCGGAGAGCGTGAACGTGGTCACGTTATTGCCCAAGCCCAGCGCCTCCACCGCGTTTTGAAAGGCAAGCATCGCGTCTGACAAATCGCGCAGCAGATTGCCTTGAATGCCCGCTTGGCTGCCGTGGGTGTCGTAGCCCCCTTGATTTGAGAAAAAACTTGCCGCTTTAACTGAGTGCCCGCCTCAGCCCACGCAGCCAAAGCCGGTGGGGTCGCCGCTCTGCACCAGTAGCTCTTGATCGGTGTGTCAAAACAGATTGGCGGGCCGTTTCTGCCCCTGCGTTTGCAGGGCGACTCGGGAGGAGGGCTGCGCGACCATGCCCATGTTGGCCACCACTGCGAGCTTTTTCTGGTCGAACAATGTTTTCAGCGCGGTGCAGCTCGGATGCAGCGCGTGCGGTGCGGCAAAACTTGCCGGTTGAATTGGCAGCAGCAGGCGCTGCTCGATATTGATGCCTGAGGCTGGCGTGCGCACGACCACTTAGCTCGTATAGCCCGAGGTGTCGTTACGGATGAGGGTGTTTCACCGTCGTTACCGCCCTGCAAGTAGATGCACACCAGAGCCTTGTAGTCGGTGGCCGATTGGGCCAGCGCATTGTTACGAGCGACTGCGGCGAGCAGCCCAGTTGCTGAGAACGATTTCAGCAAGCGGCGGCGCAGCGCTGGGGTGATGCTGAGTGGTGAGCGCGTTGGCGAGTAGGGCGGGTTCATGGCGCACTCACTTCTGAATCTGATAGTCAACGGATATCAGGATCAGATTGACGGCCATCTTCACCCGGCGCAACGGATTAGTGGCTGCCACTTTACCCACCGCGGTGATGAGGCTCTTCTTCATATCAGCGCGCATCGTTCCGTGCAGGAAGAGTTCATTCAATCGCTCGACCAAGCCCTCCGGATTTGCGGCATCCGTCAAGAACGCGGTTAGCGTTGGGCTCTGCGTGCCCGTAGCGTTCGGCACATAGGGCTGCGAGCCCCACCATCGGGAGGCCCACGATTGATCGACCGAGTACAGCAGGTCGTTGACAGCGTTGGCTCGATTGAGAAATTCAGCCGTTGAATAAATGCCGAATTCGGGTGCGGGCAGGTTGGTTCCAACGAGCGTGTAATCGGCGGGATAGTAGTTAAACACGCTGGTCGGACTAAACAGGTTCTGCGAGTTCTGCCAAGTCATACTGTGCGGCTGCTGACCGTCGGTGGCAACGTCGAGCGCACGCAGCATCGCCGTCCAAAACAGCACCGGCTCGCGTAGCCGTCCATAGCCCGACTCAGTCTTCGCGACACCGCGCGCTTCGGGGTCAAGAAAAACCGCCCGAGCGACTGCGGCCAAGCCGCCGCGCACACCGGCGCCGTTGACTTTAAACACCGCTGCCACACGGTCGATATAGGCGGGGCTGGGGTTGCTTATCACCGGCTTCTGAATCAACTGCTAGCTGATAAATGCCGGGGTATTGCTGTGGTTTACTAGCATCCGCAGTGCGGCTTTCAACTCTGTCATTGCGTCTTGGTTTGCAGCAAACTGCACCTTGCCGCTAAACATCGTTTTTACGTCTTTGTCGTGGTATTCCTGATAAGGCACCATGTCTCCGTTGAACGACCAGGTTTGCCAGAAGTTTGGCGTGCCGCCGGGCTTAATGGGATACCCAAACCCGGTGAGCACGCGGGCGAGCAACTCGATGTCGGCCTGTGTGTAAGCGGCTATGACGTGGCCCTGTGCATCGAGTTTGTTACTGCCGTCATCGTTGAGCTCGTTGACGCCGATGGTGAATAGTTGCATCAGCTCACGTGCTAAATTTTCGTTCGGTTTGACGCCGTCCTTTTCGGGTCGGCTCTGCACGTAGTTTTGGTAGCGGCTTATGTGCGGGGCGAGCGTAATGCGCTGCAACAAATTGTCAAACGGACCTAAAGAATTAGCGCTAAGGCGCTGGTGCAATTCAGCCGCGGGATACGTCTGCTTAGGGTCATTGCCGAAACCAAAAATTTGGTGCCACACGTGCGCCATGCGCATACGCAGTTGATCGGGTGCAGACTTTGACTGTCGATAAAACTCCCAAGCGACGGGATTCGCAGACCATTTGTTCGTCCCACAAAATTTTTCAGTTACAAAGAGTAGGGTTCGGTCGTCTTTGAAAAGCGAGTTGTCTTGCGGCGGATCTCACCAAGGATATTGCGTGTACCGCGTCACATTCATCGCCAGCTGCGCGTTCAACCAACGCGTAAATCCCGTGCGTGCCACCTCTTCCACCAGCGCCTCAATCGGCCCCAGTGTGCTTTGCTCCAGCAGGCGCACCACGTCGGCTTTCTGCTCCCCCTTCGCATTAGCGCCAGAGGCAGCGCACATCGCCACGCCCTCGGGTGTCCAGCCGCTGGCGGTCAGCTCATCGTATTCGCGCTTGAACAATCTGAAGCGATGGTTGGCGTTGGCACCAGCGGCTAGCGGTCGAAAACTACGATAAATTTTCAGTGGTGCGTGCGCTGGGCAGACATCCCTGCCGAGCGGTGAGTACACCGCGAAATCGTTGCCTTCAAACGTGTGTGTTGGCAGATTTGCCGCCACGATCAAAGGGCAGTCGCTGCTCGCATTGCCATAGAAATGTGAGCTGACGTTTTGCGCCGGGATACTGATGTAGAAGCGGCAATAGTCCTGCGTTCCGACCGGGCCCGCCTTCGCGGCAAAGGCGTCAAACTCGGTGCCTGTGCGCCTGCAGTTGTTGGACAGCGCGTCCAGCGTTTTCTGCTCGTCCGCTTTGCCGGTGAGAAAATAGCTGTTGTTGCCTGTGACGAAATATTCGACCACCGCGACCGCATGGGTCTGCGAGGGCGCGGCGATCAGGAGCAACGTGGCAACAGCCACTGCAAATTTCACAACCAACGTATGTGGCGTCATGGCTGATGGGTGAGTCATCGCTTTCCCCGGTGGCACGCGTGATTTTTGCGCGCAATTTAATGTGCGACGTGAACAGCACTGATGGACTCAGACTAACGCAAAGCGCAGAAAAAAATACCACCTGTTTAGGTGGGAGATGGGCGGCGGATTCGGGGCAGTCGCGTGGGATCGCCGCCAAGGCCGCTGCAACAAATTATCGAACCGGCGACCAATCGCCATGATCACGCGAACGCCACTTGCCAGCCGTCGCAACGACTGCCGCTGTGCCACGCTGGCGGCGACCGTTGAGATCAGCCTCGAACACCACGTGCGCCGTAGCGCCCTCGCTTGATCCGCCGTGCACTTTGCACTTCTGCGGCACGCTCTTGTTGTTGTCGCGGCGCAGCACCCAATCACGCTCGACAAATTGTTGCGCGCTGAGCGTCTGAGCGTTCTGCCGCTTGCGCTCCGCCAGCTCAGTTTCGGTGGGCAAACGATTTTGTTTTTGCAGTCGCTTGAAGTACGTCGCAGCATCTTTATCAACCTCAAAACTGCGGCAATAACTCAACTTCGCACGCCCCGCAGCACCCGCGTCGGAAGGCAATCGTTTGCCGCGTTTGGCGTAACTCGGTAGTTCGACCAGCGAGGCTTCTTTGGGCACAACAGCGGCAGGGACCGTAGGCGGTGACGGGGCCGGTGCAACGGCGGGCGCAGGTTGACTCACCCGTGCAGCCGCTGCAACGGGGGCGGGCGACAGGGCCACGACCGGGGCGGTGGTGGGCGCGGGCGGCGACGCACAGCTGGCGACGAATACTGCGGCTGCCACCGCAAAAAGGCCGCGCTGCCAAGTGTGCAAACGCGAAGTCAATTTTTTAACGAGGGCATGATGTGCAGCTAGCATTCCGACAATCATATGCCATCGTCATCAACGCCACGCGTTCTGACAATTAGGCGATGTAGGTCAACGGCAATACTGTCGTTTCCTTAACCTTCTCCAACACAAAGCTCGACTTGACATTGATCACCCCGGGCAGCGTGAGCACGCGATCCATCAAAAATGAGGTGTAGTGCTTCAGGTCCGGCATCACCACCTGCATGGTGTAATCCATCTCACCGGACAGCGAATGGCACCACGTCACCTCGCTCCACGTAAGCACCGCCGCCTTCAGTCGATCCCGTGCTTTTGCGTCGCGCTTGTCGAGGGCAACGTCGAGATGCACGGTGAGGTCAAGTCCGAGCTTTTCGGGGTTGAGTAACGCGGCATAACTTGAGATGACGCCGTCCTCCTCCAGCGCACGAACGCGGCGCAAGCAGGGCGAGGCAGAGAGCGATACTTTTTCCGCGAGTTCGATGTTGGAGAGGCGACCGTCGGCCTGCAACGTCTTCAAAATGCGCAAATCGGTACGATCCATCATTTGTGTGCTTTATACGACGCTGAGAGCGCAATTATAAGCCCCAATTAAGCCAATTCACGGCCATGTTTGCGTCATGATTGCGCGAAAATGCAGACAAAATTCAGCTTAATCATTTAGACGCATTTTGTGGAGCGCAGCAGCATGGCATCAGCATTTCAGACTTGGGACAATCCGATGGGCACCGACGGCTTCGAGTTCATCGAATTTGCCGCGCCCGATCCTGTCGTGATGGGCAAGCTGTTTGAGCAAATGGGCTTCGTCGCGGTGGCCAAACATCGCTCGAAAAGTGTGTTGCTGTACAAACAGGGCGACATCAATTTCATCCTGAATGCCGAGCCCGGTTCGTTCGCGCAGAGCTTCGCTCGCGTACACGGCCCGTCAATCTGCGCGATTGCGTTTCGCGTCAAGGACGCCGCGTTTGCCTACAAGCGTGCTGTGGAGCAAGGCGCATGGGGCGTGGACATGCATCCGGGCCCGATGGAGCTGAATATTCCGGCCATCAAGGGCATCGGCGACTCGCTGCTGTACTTTGTGGATCGCTACGCTGGCAACAGCGCGCACGGCGGCAATGACGTCACCATTTACGACATCGATTTTGTGCCGATCGCAGGCGCGCCGCGTGTGCCTGAAGGTGCGGGCTTGACCTATCTTGATCACCTGACTCACAACGTGCATCGTGGCCGCATGAACGAATGGGCGGGCTTTTATGAGCGGTTGTTCAACTTCAAGGAAGTGCGCTACTTCGACATTGAAGGCAAACTGACGGGCCTGAAAAGCAAAGCAATGACCAGCCCCTGCGGCAAGATTCGCATACCGATCAACGAGTCCTCCGACGACAAATCGCAGATTCAGGAATACCTGCATGCGTATCACGGCGAAGGCATCCAACACGTCGCGTTCGGTGCGGCTGACATCTACGGCACGGTCGAATCGCTGGCGAAAAAAGCGGTGCCGTTCCAGACTACACCTGCCACGTACTACGAGCAATTGCCGACGCGCATTCCGAATCACGGCGAGAATGTCGCCAAGCTGCAGGCGCTGAACATTCTGGTCGATGGCGCGCCTGAAGATTCCGGCATGTTGTTGCAGATATTCACCCAGAATCTCATCGGTCCGATCTTCTTTGAGATCATTCAGCGCAAGGGCAATCAGGGCTTCGGCGAAGGCAATTTCAAAGCGCTGTTTGAGTCCATTGAGCTCGATCAAATTCGTCGGGGTGTGTTGACAGCTTAGCTGCTGGCAGCGCGCAGTAGCATGGGCGCGCAACCGCCACGTCGCTGCGGTCAAGGATTTCGGTCATGACTGTATCGAAAAAGCTAACGCAGCTGGGCTTCATTCGTCACCTGAGAATGCGCCCACGACTCTGGTTGTCGGTGGCAGTGGGCGTGATGATTGGACTGTTGTTACCGTCGACGTGGGTTGAGCATTCGCTGACGCGCAGTCTGATCGGTTGGAACGCAGGCGCGCTGCTTTATCTCATCATGACGTTTACGATGATGGTGCGCTCAACGTCCGCAGCGATTCGTTCGCGCGCCCAGCTTCAGGACGAGGGGCAAACCACCATTCTCGTGCTGGTCAGCGTCGCCTCGGTGGCCGTGTTGGTCGCCATCGCCGCGCAACTCGCCTATGCAGAAGACGCGCACGGCATGCTGAAAGCGGCGAACATCGGCCTCGCCTTTCTCACTGTCATGACCGCGTGGCTGTTCACGCAAACGATGTTCGCGTTGCACTATGCACACGATTTCCACGCTAAGCGTGAGTCGTTGTCACCCGCCTTCATTTTTCCCGGCACGGACGAGCCCGACTATTTCGACTTTCTCTACGTCGCCTGCATCATCGGCACCTCGGGCCAGACCGCGGACGTCGCGTTCTCAGCGCGGCGCACACGTCGCGTCGGACTTATGCACTGCGTGCTCGCGTTTTTCTTCAATACGACGCTGCTGGCGTTGACCATTAACGTGGCGGCAGGTCTGATCTAGTTCGGCGTTCCTGGCCTCTTTTTTTGAAGCTCAGTGCCCTTTCGCCCTCCCGCACAATCGCTCAAGCATTCAATCAGGTTCAAAGGCAACACAGCATTTGTCAGGGCAACCACCATGCCATTCGGAACTTCCGTGACGCGACCTACGTTGCATGCGTTACAAAAGCGAAGTGAAGAACACGGTTTTTCTCTGCGTCGCCTGCGGATCACATTACGCCGCCAAATAGTTGTGAAATTGTCGCGGCACCGATCGGTGTCAGTGCTAGTGCGCGCTGTGCCGTCGTCTTTTGCAACCAGCCGCGCGCAAGGTAGTGCGCCAACAGTTTTGTCGCGAGCACGCCCGCCAGATGCTCGCGTCGCGCTGACCAGTCCATGCAAGGGTAGGCGAAACGTTTCGTTGCCGAGTCACGTTGTAGCGATGCAATAGCGTCTTCATCAAAGCCCGCGTAAGCGGGCGTCGAAGTATCGGCAATGGTTTTACGCTGCTTTTGAACGCCGCAAAATGCGATACTGCTTTTACGAACTTACGACAGCACAACTAATCGTGCACAGATGAAAGGCCCTTAGCTTTGATCGCACTCTTCATAGACGCAGACAACCTTTCTAAACCCGAGTGGTTTGACGAGGCGTGTCGCAAGCTCGCCGTTATGTTGGGTCGCATGTCGGTTCGGCGGGCTTACGGAAGCCCTGAAAAACTCAAAGGGTTGACGAAGCAGTTGCACATTCATGCGATACGCCCTTTCGTCAACCTCGCTGTGACGAAAAACACTACTGATCTTGCTTTGGCTGTCGACTGCATGGAGTTGGCTTGTCAGACACCAACGCTGACGGCGGTGGCGATTGGATCGGGTGACGCTGACTTTTTTCCGCTGGTAGTCAGGCTGCGTGAGCGCGGCATTCGAATGATCTGTGTGTCGCGAAAGGACAATCTCGCCGATGATGCGGCACACTTTTACGATGAGGTTGTAGTTGTCGGGTCAGCAGCGGCAAAAGAGACTCACAACGAACCGACCGGAAAACCACTTGCCGCCAACAAGCAGTTGAAGGCACCGACAATCAAGGAATCGTTAGCAACGCCGAAGGCTACGAAAGTTCCCGCGCTTCGTAACCTTCCCGCGGTGAAAAACGCAAAGCCAGCGGTTCCACCCAAGAGAGACGGTGTTTCTGCGAGCGAAGTCACCGTCGAACAAATCCTGAAGGCAGCGCCCCTGCTAGGGGCGGGGCAACTTTGCACACTGACACAAGTTGCGGTGTTGCTGCGTGCGGCTAAATTACTTGGGCCGAACGCATCTTCGGTCAAGTTTTTCAAGAGTCACGTGGATGTCTTTGCGCTAGCGCCGTCTGAGAGTCCCAACAAGGTTCAATATCTCGTCTCTGCTGCACAGAATTGATGTGTTGGCTACATTCAAATATTGACGAAACCTCATATCACACGTATCATGTGCACACACATTGGGTGCATATATGGCAAATCTAACTCTTTCTGTCGACGAAAAAATTATCGGGCGCGCACGCGACGCGGCGCAGGCGATGGGCACGAGCCTGAATCAGCTAGTGCGCGAACACATCGAGCGCTTGTCGGGGGCCGATCAGCGCGAGGCGGATCACGATGCGTTCGAGGCGCGCGCGATTGCTGGCAAAGGCCGTTTGAACTGCTGGAAATTTGATCGCGACGAGGCAAACGCGCGTGGCTAGCTTCATCGATTCCAACATTCTCGTTTACGCGGAAGCCAGCGATGAACCGACCAAGCGATACACAGCGTTAGCACTGCTACGACACCTCAAGCTCTCCGGTAAAGGTGTAATTTCGACGCAGGTGTTACAGGAATTTGCCAACGTGGCATTGCGCAAAATGGGGTTAGAGGCCAACCATGTGAGGAAACAACTCGGCGCACATCAACAGTTTGAAGTGGTGCAGGTCACTCCATTCATCATCAACGCTGCCGTTGATTTGCATCAGACGCGCAGCCTGTCTTTCTACGACGCGCTGATCGTGCAAGCCGCTATTGCCAGTGGCTGCGACACGATCTACAGCGAAGACTTTAACACCGGTGAAATCATCAACGGCGTAAAAATCGTCAACCCGTTCATGGAGAAAACTACGCGCGTCGTGCATCAACCGTGACGCGGTCGCTCGCCGTCGATAATTTCGCATGACATCGCAGCCCACAACACACCCGCTCATAGTCCGCTTCGCTGCCTTTGGTGATGTGGTGATGCTCACTGCGTTGATCGAAGCGTTGAGTAAACGCTTCGGCACATCGGTTGACCTGCTCAGCGCTGGGCCGTGGACGCCGGAGCTGTTGGCAAACGATCCGGCAGTGCGTGAGATCAAGCTTGTTACCAGCCGCAAAACGCCCTACTGGTTGTGCCCGAGTCAGTGGCGCGCAGTGCGCTGGATGGCCACAAAGCGCAACGTGCCGGTGTATCTGTGCGACCCGGAGCCGCAGGCGCTGGCGCTATTACTGCGTGCCAGCATTCCCCGCGAAAATATTTTGCGCGCATGGGATACGTGGCCGGGAGATCAGGCGCATTGGGTGGATTGGTGGAATGATGTGGCGCGCCAGACGCCTGAGGCGTTTACTGGATCCGCGCCTGAGGCGTTTACTGAGTCCGCGCCTAGTGCGTCAACAATCGTCGCCGCGCCGCGTCTGTTTATAACTGACGCCGAGCGTGCCGACTGCGATGCGTGGCTCCGTGATTTGGGCATCGCCGCTTCGCCGCTGGTGTTGCTGCAACCGGGCAACAAACGCACGTTGAAGCACGGCAAATCGCAGCAGACGGACAACAAATACTGGTCGCCGGAACACTGGGCGACGCTGGTTGCCGCGATTACGCACGAGCTTCCGGACGCGCGTGTGCTGCTGTGCGGAGCCGATGCCGAACGTCCACCACTCGAGGAAATTGCCGCGCATTGCAACAGCGATCACGTCATCAATCTTGCTGGCGCATTGCCAATCAACCGTTTGCTGCCGCTCATGCAGCGCGCGCACAGCATGATCTCAATTGACACTGGCCCAGCGCACGCCGCCGCCGCGCTCGGCTGCCCGCTGGTGGTGCTGTTCGGCGCGATGGGCAGCACCCGCTGGCGACCGCGTTCACCGGGCTCACCCGTGATCGCGTTGGAGAGTGATCGCGGTGAGTCGTCAAAGGTGATGGACATCACGCCCACGCAGGTGATTGCGGCGTGGCGTTCGTTGCCGTAGACGCGATCGGTTAACCGAAATCATACGGATCGACGTCCACCACCCAGCGCACTTTCGGCCGATCTGCCTGCATCGCTTCGCGCAGCTCAACGAGCGCTTCGGCGAGCGGACGAACCTTCGGTGCAATGGCGGTCATCGTCCAGCGCGTGAAGTCCGCTTTGCGGGCTAGCGGGGCGGGCTGCGGGGCGAATACTTCACCGTCTTTGCTGCTTAACGCTTTGCGCAGCACGGCATGAGCGCGGGCAAAAAAATCGGCGACGGCCTGCGGGTCTTTGGCTTCGGCGCGGATGAGTGCCATGCGCGATGCGGGTGGCAGGCCGAACATTTCTCGGCTGGCTAGCGTGCGGTCGGCAAAGCCTTCGTAGTCGTGCGCGAGCAGTGCTTGAAAAACGGGGTGATTGGGGAACTCGGTTTGCACCATTACTTCACCCGGTAGCGCATGGCGACCGGCGCGTCCTGCGACCTGCGTGAGCAGCGCAAACAAGTCTTCTTGGGCCCGGAAATCGGTGGAGAACAACGCCCGATCTGCATCGACTACGCCGACTAAAGTGAGCGCCGGAAAGTCGTGGCCCTTGGCCATCATTTGCGTGCCGACCACGATGTCGACCTCGCGCGCGAGGATCCGCTCGTACAGCTCGCGCCACGCGTGTTTGCCAGACAGCGAATCGGTGTCGGCACGGGCAATGCGCGCCTCCGGAAACACCTCAATTAGCGCGGCCTCTAACTTTTGCGTGCCGACGCCCGCGCCTACCAATTCGGGGTGCCCGCAGGCGGGGCAGCGAGTGGGCACGGCGGCGTGAAAACCGCAGTGATGGCAGCGCAGTGAGCGCGATGTTTGATGCAGCGTGAGCTTGGCATCACAGCGTTTGCACGGCGCGCTCCAGCCGCAGTGTGGGCAATAAATTGCGGGCGCAAAGCCGCGACGATTCACCAGCACCAGGCTTTGCTCGCCGCGTTGCAGACGGTCTCGAATGCCATCGGCGAGCGTTTCCGAGAGACCTGATTTCACTCGCTTGCCGCGCCCCGGAACGAGCCTCAGCGACAGCGGAACAGCGGCCGTCGCCCGCTCGGCGAGATTGACGTACTGATACGCCTCGCTCCGCGCATGACGCACGTTGCGCCACGTTTCCAGGCTCGGCGTGGCGCTGGCGAGGATCACCGGAATGTCGGCCTGCTTGGCGCGCACAATCGCCACGTCGCGGGCGTGATAGCGCGGCGATTCGTTTTGTTTGTACGAGCCATCGTGCTCTTCGTCGATGACGATGAGGCCCAGATTGGCGGCGGGTGCGAACACCGCGAGTCGCGTGCCGATGATAAGCCGCGCCACGCCGGAATGCACGCTGTGCCACGCACGATTTCTTTCGCCGGGAGCGAGTTTGGAATGCAGCACGGCGGTATTGATGCTGGGCAAGGCTTTCAACACGCGATCAATCAGCTGCGGCGTGAGGTTGATCTCCGGCACCAGCAGCAGCACTTGCTTGCCCGCGTTCAACGTGGCGGCGACGAGGTCGAGATAGACCTCGGTTTTGCCACTGCCCGTGACGCCGTGCAGCAGCGAAACGGAGAACTCGTTGGCGCGAGAGCGCAGTGCCGACGCGGCCGCGGTCTGCGCGGGCGTGAAGGTGGGCAGGACGGGTAACACCAGCGCCGGTTGCAGCGCGCCGGCAAAGATCGCCTGCGCAACGCCCTGCTCGACCCACTCGTTGAGCAGGCGGCGCTGGGCGGGTGATAACGCCATCCTTGCGTCCTTGCTCAACCGCTGCTTCAAAGCGTCCGCGAGGCCGCGTTGCGCACGATTGCGAGCGGGAATTTGGCGAACGTGATCACGTCCCTGCTCTGTGGTTTGCCACGCCACAGGTTCGGGCGGTGGCGGTGAATCCATCGGCGTGATCAGCCCGCAGGCCATTCCGAGCGACACCTGATAGTAGTCGGCGACGAACTGCGCGAGGCTGATCAGCGCCGACGGCAACGGCGCGCAGATCAGGCGACGAACGTTTTTTAACCTTTGTGGAGCGTCCGAAACTCCGTCGTGAATTTCGGTAACGACGCCGACATGAGGCCGCGTGCCGACCGTGACTTCGACGGCGGCATGCAACATTGGCGGCGTGCTGATTTCGCTGGGCCATGCGTAGTCGAGCGGTCGCCCTAGGGCTAACGGCAGTTCCACAGATACTAGTGTGAGCACTTGCTTACCGCCTTTTGCGCATGGAGCCGAAGGTTGACTGTTGGTCAAAACCCCGTCCCCAGCACCTGTGGATAACTATGTGAGCTAATGCCTGCCCAAAGGCCGCAAGGCACGCCTGAATGCGGTTGTTGCCAGCTTGCCTCATTCTCTCGCTGCGATAAACTATCCAATTAAATCAATGCTTTATACGAATTTACGCGGGTTACAGCGGGGGCGTGCACTCACCTGTCACAGATTCGTCACTTTTGTGCATAACTGGCGCGGTGGAGCGACAAGTTTGACCTTTGTCAAGTCAAATTTGCCACGTTCAGCATTGTCTGGGTGTGCTAGGCAGCACGCAGCGTTTGTACCAGCACCTCAACCAGCGCCGGGTCAGCGTCCGGCGTGATGCCGTGGCCGAGATTCGCCACATAGCGGTGATGCGCGTCAAATCCAGCCAGCGATCTGGCCAGTTCGCGACGAATTGTGGCCTCGTCGGTGGTCAGCAGCAACGGGTCGAAATTGCCCTGCAAAGTCACGTTCGGCCCGGCCGCAGCGCGTGCGTCAACCAGATCGCTCTGCCAGTCCACGCCCAAACCGTCTGCACCGGATGCGGCGATGGCGGCGACACTGTGCGCCGCGCCACGACTGAAAATCATCACTGGAATGTGTGGAAATTTCGCTTTCAATGCGGCCACAATTTTTTGCAATGGCGCGAGCGAGAGTTCGCGATACAAGCGCGGCGCGAGCACGCCGCCCCAAGTGTCAAACAACATCAATGCATCGGCACCCGCTTCGACCTGACCGGCGAGATACGCCGTCACTGCTGTCACGTTGGTATCAAGCACATGTTGAAACAGCTCTGGCCGCTGCAGCATCATGCGTCGGGTCAGTGGAAACGCGTCACCCGAGCCGCCGCCCTCGATCATGTAGCAGGCGAGCGTGAACGGACTGCCAGAGAAGCCGATCAGCGGTACGCGCTGCACGTCGTTTGTGGTGAGCGCGCGTTTGCATTCAGCGACCGCGTCGAACACGTATTGCAGGGTTCTCATGTCGGGCGCGGTGAGCGCCGTCACCGCAGCCTCATCACGCAATGGACGCGCAAAACGTGGGCCTTCTCCGACGCCGAACGACAGTCCCAAACCCATCGCGTCGGGCACGGTGAGGATGTCAGAAAACAGAATAGCTGCGTCAAGGTCGTAGCGATCCAGCGGCTGCAACAACACTTCCGCGCAGAACGACGGCGAGCGGCACAAATCCATGAACCCACCGGCTTTGCCACGCGTGGCGCGGTATTCAGGCAGATAACGACCGGCTTGCCGCATCAACCAGATCGGTGGACGCGGCAGTTTTTCGTCAGTGAATGCGCGAAGGAATAGGTCGTTTTGAAAACTCATTATCGTCGAACCAAAGTAAGGGTGCGGTTGTTCCACGACGGCGCAACACGTTTTAAAAAATCACGGCCAACAACGGTCGTGGTCAACCCCGGTTTTTCGCTGACGAGGGCCGACACGCCGTATATATCTACCGCGCCGATGCGAATCGAATTGAGTTGCAGCGCGTAGGTTTTGTAGGTCAGCGGCTTGCCGTCTTTGTCTTTGGGCTCGATGACGGTTTTGATTTCCTTGCCGTCTTTGGTCTCGACAATCGTCTGCTTTGGCGCTTGAAACACGCGCGATTTTTTGTCTTTGTATTGCAGATTCAGGCGGTCCGCATCGGCTACCGGGATCACGATCACGTCAGCCGTTCGATCAATTTCCGCCTGCACATTACCGCCATTGATCAGCGCTGGCGTCAGGTACTTATTTTTCTGATCAGCACGAATTTGATGACTGATCAAGCCCTGCGTTTGCGAATCGACGACCGCTATTTCGCCAAGCCGCATGCGCTGTGGCAGGCCGTTGTAGAGAAAGCTCACCGAACCATCGCTGATTTTTTCGAGCAGTAGGCCCTCGTCTGTGAAGGAGCCGAGCCGAGCATCACGGCGAACGCCATCAATCATGAATTGTGCGGAAGATTTACCGCTGACTGATAGGATCTGGAGCGTGGTGGCCATGCTCGGCGCGGCGGCAAAAAATGCAAGCACCGGAGCGCAAAAAAGCGCCGCGCGTATCGGAAATGAGAGGAATTTCATGCCTGATATGCTAATACGGCGTGGGGTTTTGAATCGGATCAGTGGCAGTACAGCTTTTTAGTGAAAGGCCCATTTGACTTGGGCGTGATGCGTATAAATCCACAATATCGACTTATGCACTAATCACCAGCTATGCCCAATTTAACAGGGGCATAGACACAAAAGCTGTACAACGCCAGCAACCCTCGGATTTACCTAACGTGGCAGCGTCGATGAACCCATCAAAAACGCATCTACCGCGCGAGCACATTGTCGCCCTTCGCGAATCGCCCACACCACCAGCGACTGGCCGCGACGCATGTCGCCTGCCGCAAACACTTTCGGTACATTGGTTTCGTAGGCGGCCGCCGGGCCCTGCGCATGACCTTCGTCGGTGTGCGCTTTTGCATTACCGCGACCATCGCGCTCCACGCCAAAGGCCTGCAACACCGGCGCAACTGGATGTACAAAGCCCATCGCCAGCAGCACGAGGTCAGCCTTCATTTCCCACTCGCTACCCGCGACTTCCTGCATCTTGCCGTCTTTCCATTCGACGCGCGCGGCCTTGATGCCCGTGACCTGACCGTCCTTGCCGACCAGCGATTGCGTGGTGACCGACCAGTCACGCGCGACGCCTTCTTCGTGCGAAGATGAAGTGCGCAACTTGAGCGGCCAATTCGGCCACACCATCGGCTTGTTCTCTTCTTCCGGCGGTTGCGGCATCAATTCGAATTGCGTGACGCTCGCCGCGCCGTGACGATTCGAGGTGCCGACGCAATCGGAGCCGGTATCACCGCCGCCAATTACGACGACGTGTTTGCCTTTGGCCGAAATGACTTCAACGTCGTCGCCCGCCACACGCTTGTTTTGCAATGGAAGGAACTCCATCGCGTAGTAGACGCCCTTCAGCTCGCGCCCCGGCACGGGCAAATCGCGCGGATGCTCTGCGCCACCCGCCAACACGACCGCGTCAAATTGCACCTGCAACTCTTCAGGTGTGATGTGCGATGTCGCGTCACCGCCGACGCCTGCGCTCACGCTTCCGTCGCCAACCATGACGGACGTTTTGAAGCTCACGCCCTCCGCTTCCATCTGCGCGATGCGACGGTCGATGTGCGATTTCTCCATCTTGAAATCAGGAATGCCGTAGCGCAGCAGGCCGCCGATGCGATCTGATTTTTCGAAAACGGTCACCGCGTGACCGGCGCGTGCGAGCTGCTGCGCAGCGGCCATGCCAGCCGGGCCGGAGCCCACGACTGCGACTGATCTGCCTGTTTTCGCAGCGGCAACTTGCGGCGTGACCCAGCCTTCTTCCCAGCCTTTGTCGATGATGAAATGTTCAATCGACTTGATGCCCACCGCATCGTTGTTGATGTTCAACGTACACGCCGCTTCACACGGCGCGGGGCACACACGACCGGTGAATTCCGGAAAGTTGTTGGTGCTGTGCAGGGTGTCGAGCGCCTGCTTCCAGTTGCCGCGATAGACGAGATCATTCCAGTCGGGAATGATGTTGTTGACCGGGCAGCCGGTCTGGCAGAACGGAATGCCGCAATCCATGCAGCGCGCGCCCTGCTGTTTGGCCTCGTCGTCCTTTAGCGTGACAACAAATTCGCGATAGTGATGGAGACGTGAAAGCGGCGCCTCAACGGCCTCCGATAAGCGTTGAAACTCAATGAATCCGGTGACTTTTCCCATGATCTTCTTCTGCGGTTCTATCAGTGATGTTTTATTGTGGCGAGGACATTGTTCGATGAGCGTCATTCCCGCGAAGGCGGGAATCCAGTGTCTTTCGGTTGCGGAGTCGGCAAGTCGCTAGGCCCCTGCCTTCGCAGGGGCGACGAACTATTTTGCAACCGTTTCTTTGGTCGCAGACTTCGCCTTAATCGAGGCCGCATACATCTCGCCTAGCGCCCGCTTGTATTCATGCGGGAACACTTTGACGAAGTGCCTACGGTGCGTCGCCCAGTCATCCATAATCGCCAGCGCCACGGTCGAGCCGGTGTAGCGCAAATGCTTTTCGATGATCGATTTGATCAGCGCCTCATCGCTCATGTCGCGATGGCGTTTGCGGCCCTTTCCCTGTGCAATCAGCTCCTGCTCCGTGCCGGTTTGCTCAAGCTCGGACGCGACCGACTCTAGGCTCACCATCGACAAATTGCAATGCTTGGCGAACTGACCTTTTGGATCATAAACGTAGGTCAAACCTCCCGACATGCCTGCCGCAAAGTTGCGGCCCGTCGCGCCAAGTACCACCACCGTGCCGCCCGTCATGTACTCGCAGCCGTGATCGCCGGTGCCTTCGACCACCGCAGTTGCGCCCGAATTACGGACTGCAAATCGCTCGCCGGCAACACCCCGGAAATACGCTTCGCCCTCGGTCGCACCGTACAGCACGGTATTGCCCACCACGATGTTGTCTTCCGCCTTCGCCGGGCACTTTGCATCGGGGTAAACAACGATGCGACCGCCCGACAATCCTTTGCCGGTGTAATCGTTGGTTGCGCCTTCGATCTCGAACGTCACGCCACGCGCAAGGAACGCACCGAAGCTCTGGCCCGCGATACCTTTGAAACGCGCATGGAAGGTGTCATCCGGCAAGCCTGCGTGCTGATACTTCGACACCACGGCATGCGAAAGCATGGCGCCGACCGAGCGGTTGTGATTGCCGATGATAAATTCGGCTTCGGTCTTTTTGCCCGATTCCAGTGCTGGGTTTGCTGCCGCGATGATCGCGTGATCAAGCGCGCCCGCGAGCCCATGATCTTGCGCTTCAACGTGATAGCGCGCAACATCAGCGGGCATTTTCGGAAGATAGAACACCTTCGAGAAATCGAGGCCTTTCGCCTTCCAGTGATCGATACCCGCCTGCATGTCGAGCCAGTCGCTGTGACCGATCAACTCGTCGAACGTGCGCACGCCAAGCTTGGCCATCAGTTCACGCGTCTCTTCGGCGACGAAGAAGAAATAGTTAACCACATGCTCGGGTTGGCCGTTGAATTTTTTGCGCAGCGCCTCATCCTGCGTGGCAACGCCCACCGGGCAAGTGTTGAGATGACACTTGCGCATCATGATGCAACCTTCAACCACGAGCGGCGCGGTGGCGAAACCGAATTCGTCCGCACCGAGCAGCGCGGCGATCACCACGTCGCGCCCCGTCTTCATCTGGCCGTCGGCCTGCACCCGGATGCGGCCACGCAAGCGATTGAGCACCAGCGTTTGCTGCGTCTCGGCGAGGCCCAATTCCCACGGTGTGCCGCAATGCTTGATCGACGAGATCGGGGATGCGCCGGTGCCGCCATCATGACCCGCCACCACAACGTGATCGGCCTTACATTTGGTCACGCCTGCGGCCACCGTGCCGATGCCGATTTCGCTGACCAGCTTGACGCTGATGCTGGCGTTTGGATTCGCGTTTTTCAGATCGTGAATGAGTTGGGCTAAGTCTTCAATCGAATAAATATCGTGATGTGGCGGCGGCGAAATCAGGCCCACACCGGGCACCGAGAAACGCAGCTGCGCAATGTACTCGCTGACCTTGTGGCCGGGCAATTGACCGCCTTCACCGGGCTTCGCGCCCTGCGCCATCTTGATCTGAATTTGATCCGCGCTGGCGAGATATTCTGCCGTCACGCCGAAGCGACCCGAGGCGACCTGTTTGATCTTGGAGCGTAGCGAATCGCCTTCAATCGCCTTCACCGTATCGCCCACACGGTGTGCGCCGAGGCGTGATTGCAGCGTTTCGCCTTTTGCCAGCGGGATGTAGCGCTTGGCATCTTCGCCGCCCTCGCCGGTATTCGATTTGCCGCCGATGCGGTTCATGGCAATGGCAAGCGTTGCGTGGGCTTCGGTCGAAATCGAGCCGAGCGACATAGCACCTGTGGCGAAGCGTTTGACGATTTCTTTGGCGGACTCGACCTCTTCGATCGGCACTGGCGTGCGCTGGTCAAATTTGAAATCGAATAAGCCGCGCAAAGTCTTGAGTTTGCCGGTCTGATGGTTGATTAGCGCGGCGTATTCCTTGTATGTGCTCGCGTTGTTGGCACGTGTGGCGTGCTGCAACTTCGTAATGACCTCGGGCGTCCACATGTGCTCTTCACCGCGCGTGCGAACCGCGTATTCGCCGCCCGCATCGAGAAATTCTGCGAGCACCGGATCGTTGCCGAATGCAAGGTGATGCAAGCGCATCTTCTCTTCAGCCACCTCGAAAATGCCAATGCCTTCGACGCTGCTGCTAGTGCCGGTGAAGTATTGTTCGAGGAATGCTGAATTGAGGCCAACCGCCTCAAATATCTGCGCGCCGCAATAGCTTTGATAGGTTGAAATACCCATCTTGGACATCACCTTGTTAAGGCCTTTACAAATCGCCTTGACGAAGCGCTTTTCGCTTTCGTACCTAGAAATTTGCGGCACGATGTCGGAAATTTGCGTCAGCGTTTCGAGTGCGAGGTACGGGTGGATTGCCTCCGCGCCATACCCGCCGAGCAGCGCGAAGTGATGCACTTCACGCGCCGAACCTGTCTCGACCACGAGACCCGCAGAGGTGCGCATACCAGTCTTTACCAAATGTTGATGCACTGCGGACGTTGCCAGCAGCGCTGGAATCGGCACGCGATCAGCCGCCACGGCACGATCACTCAGGATCAGCACGTTCAGACCCAGCTTGATGTTGTCCACCGCCGCAGCGCACAGGCTTGCGACGGCCGCCTCGATACCTTCCTTGCCCCATGCGGCAGGATAAGTAATGTCCAGCTCTTTCGCTTTGAACGCGCCGCTTGAAAACAATTCGATGTGACGAATGCGCTCCATGTTCTCGCTGGTGAGAATGGGGTGCTGCGCCTCTAACCGCGATTGCGGCTCGGTGGTGTCATGCCCCAGCAAATTAGGGCGCGGGCCGATGAAGGTGACCAGCGACATCACCAGCTCTTCGCGAATCGGATCGATCGGCGGATTGGTCACTTGGGCAAACAGTTGCCGGAAGTAGTTGTAGAACGGCTTCGCCTTGTTCGACAACACCGCAAGCGCGGCGTCGTTGCCCATCGAGCCGGTGGCCTCCTCGCCATTGGCGACCATCGGTGCGAGAATGACTTTGACGTCTTCCTGCGTGTAACCAAACGCCTGCTGACGATCAAGCAGCGAAACCAGCGACGTCTCGGCGGGCGCGGGCTCGGGCAAGTCTTCCAGCGACACGCGCGAGGTCTCGATCCAATCGCGATAAGGCTTGGCGGTCGCCAGCTCGCGCTTCAGCTCTTCGTCGTCAACGATGCGGCCTTGCTCCAGATCAAGCAGCAGCATCTTGCCCGGCTGCAACCGCCACTTCTTGACGATCTTTTCTTCAGGGATGTCGAGCACGCCGACCTCGCTTGCCATCACGATCATGTCGTCGTCAGTCACCACGTAGCGCGCCGGACGCAAACCATTGCGATCCAGTGTCGCGCCGATTTGGCGACCGTCGGTGAACGCCATCGCGGCAGGACCGTCCCACGGCTCCATCAGCGCAGCGTGATATTCGTAAAACGCGCGTCGATCTTCGTCCATGAGCGCATTGCCCGCCCAAGCTTCCGGAATCATCAGCATCGCAGCGTGCGCCAGCGAATAACCACTCATGGTGAGCAGTTCGAGACAGTTATCGAACGAAGCCGTATCAGACTGACCGTCGTAAATCAGCGGCCACAACTTGGGTAAATCGTCGCCCAACACGCTCGATGCGATCGCGCCTTCACGTGCGCGAATCCAGTTGCAATTGCCGCGTAGCGTGTTGATCTCGCCGTTGTGGCAGACCATGCGGAACGGATGCGCTAAGTCCCACGTGGGAAAGGTGTTGGTCGAGAACCGCTGATGCACCATGGCGAGTGCGGTGACGAGCATCGGGTCTTTCAAATCAAGGTAGAACGCGCCCACCTGATCGGCGAGCAGCATGCCTTTATAGACAATGGTGCGCGTCGACATTGACGGCACGTAAAACTCTTTACCGTGACGCAGTTTCAACGCCTGAATGGCGTGGCCGGAGCTTTTGCGGATGATGTATAGCTTCCTCTCCAGCGCGTCCTGATCCATGTCCTTGGAGCCCCGCCCAATGAACACCTGTCGGATGATCGGCTCGATGGCTTTAACGCCTTCGCTGAATCCTGAGTCGTCCACGGGTACGTTGCGCCAACCAAGGAGCACCTGACCTTCCGCAGCAATCGCGCGCTCGATTTCCTGCTCGCAAGCCATACGTGACGCCGGTTCCTGCGGCAGAAACACCATTCCCACGCCGTATTGCCCCACAGCGGGTAACGTAATTTTGAGTTTGCCGCATTCGCGCCGAAAAAACGTATCCGGCACCTGAATCAAAATGCCCGCACCGTCACCCTGCAACTTATCCGCGCCCACTGCGCCACGGTGCGTCAGATTCTCAAGTACCTTCAGGCCTTTTTCAACGATGTCGTGGCTTTTGCGCCCTTTAATGTTGGCAACGAACCCCATGCCGCACGCGTCATGCTCGTGTTTAGGGTCGTACAGGCCCTGAGCTGCGGGTTTGCTTGTGGGTGTGGCAGGTGTGGCGGCGGTTTGCATATCAATATCCAAAATAACGGCACGCCAGGCTGAGCTTCGTAGTCGCGGGACGGGCGTGACGATGCTGAAACGGTATAGTTTTATTCGCTGGGAACATAGTTTATCCAATTAACCGGAATGCTGCAACGCGCCAAATGTTGTTTTGCTGCCCGTGCGACCGTTCTCGAACAGCGTGCCTCTTGCGCTATGCCATTGTCTTGCGGTTAAATCTGTGAATTGCGTATAACGTATTGATTGCGCGCCGGTTTTGTGTTCCGGGAATGCGCGAATGTCTGAGCTAGAAAGGGTCTAAACGTGGTTTCAACAAAAACGTCTATCAAGTCGCTGGCGACAGTTGCCTTGTTATCGATTACCGCGTTTATCGCCGGTTGTGGTGGCGGTGGTGCAACGGATCCGTTCGCCCCACCACCCGCCACGCCCCAACTTCTCGTGAATCCGAGCAGTCTGACGGTTGTTCAGGGTACGTCGGCACAGCTGACGATCGCCAGCGGGGTGGCTCCGTTTCAAGCCTTCACCTCGAACTCATTTGTTCTGCCTGTGGCACAAGCGGTCGCCGACAAAACGATTTCGCTGTCTCCGGTCAACGTCACCACTGACACGGTAGTCACCATCACGATTCGCGATGCGGCTTCGCAATCGACCACCGTTACCGTTACAGTCAAACCGCCCGTCATTCCCGCCCTGGTGATCAACCCGACGGCGTTGACTGTGTACTCGGGCATTCCGTCAGTTTTGACCATTGAGCGCGGTGTCGGTCCGTTTCAGGCGTTTTCCTCAGATTCTTTGGTCTTGCCAGTGGTACAAGCCGTCTCAGGAACGAGTGTCTTTCTCGTTGCTTCGAGTGTTTCATCGGACATGATCGTCACTATCACCCTGCGTGACGCAGCGGGGCAGACAGTTGCTGTGCCAGTCACCGTGAAGCCCAAGCCTATCGCGAGCGCTCTCGTGGTAACGCCCACGTTGCTCAACATCTACTCGGGCTCGACGTCACAAATCGTTATTAACAGTGGCGTTGGCCCATTTCAAGTTTTTTCGTCTGACGCTGCGGTGTTGCCTGTGACTCAGGCAGTTTCGGGTAACGCCATTACCCTCATCGCATCGACAGTTTCGGTTGACACCAACGTGACCCTGACTGTCCGCGATGCGGCGGCACAAACGGCGACGATTACAGTAACGGTTAAACCGTCGCCAGTACTTGGAGTGATTTCCGTCACGCGGTCGTCCAATTCGACGTGCGGCGGCGCATCGGCAAATACATTGGATCGCGCTGCGATTTGCTCCGGTGAAACGGGCGTTGCCTCGATTACGGTGCGCAGCGCAGTCAGCCTGCTCCCAAATCGGCAGGTTCGCTTCGAAGTCGTCCAAGGAGCGTTTAACTTCGTAGTTGACCAATCCGGCGTGGTCTTTGCCAAGACAATTACGGTGATTACCGATCAAAACGGAAAGGCGGATGTGGTCATTCGTACTGATGCGGGCGTACCTTCTCAGGCGGCTTTGATTCGTGCCACCGATCTCACCAGCGGCAATCGGGTTGATGGCGCGTTCACTATCGTGCAGGCCACCAACGGATCAGCCATCCTTAGCGTGCTCCCCTCGACTTATTCCGGCAGCGGCGGTTTAGTGCAGGAGTGCCTCGCGTTTTCTGGCGACTACGTGATTTACGGCGGAACAGCGCCCTACACCATCACGAATGGCCTGCCAAATGCGGGCACGCTTTCCACCACTGCAAGCTCAGGACAAGTGATTAGCGTGGTCAGTCAGGGTGGGATTTTCCGGTTTACGTCGTTTGCCGTCGCCGATGGCTGTGGCGGGTTTACGGTGCCGATCACGATCGCCGATGCAGCAGGAAGAGTCACATCGGTCACTTTTGCCGTGGCCGCTGGTAGTGCGCCGCGAGTTGTTGTTCCCGCAGTGCTGTCGCCCGCAGCGGTAGCGTTCAAAGCCAATTTGGGTGGCAGCCCGGCGGTGAAGGGCGACCCACCGATCCCGGCTAGCTGTACCAATGGCGGTACGTTGAACTCAAGCAGCAACGGCTGTATCCAGCCGGTGGTGACGTCGGGAACGTGCTCGAATGGCGGCATCCTGAACGCCAATAACAACGGCTGTATCCAGCCGACGCCTACTCCGGCGGCATGCCTCAATGCCTCGGTCAATGCAACCCGTAGCGCCTGCCTTGTGCCCGTGTACTCGGCGGGGCCACCTGCCGCATGCTCCAACGGCGGCGTGGTGAGCGGCGCTGCGTGCCTTGCAACGGTGTTTACTGCGGCGGCGTGTTCCAACGGCGGCACAGTCAATTCGACCAACACGGGTTGCCTGACGTCGACTTTTAGCGCCACGGTGTGCTCGAACGGTGGAATCGTGAACGGCACTCAAAATGGTTGTTTCGCGTCGACCCTCATATCGGCGTATGCTGGCACGCCTGATATTGCAGCGGTACCTAATTCGCAATGTAGCTCGTCTAGCGTGGTCTACACCATCAACGGTGGCTTCGTTCCATACGTGCTTTCGTCGTCCAACGCCGCTGTCACGCCGCCTACGGCGGTGATTGCGACGTCGCCCTCCAACATCACCATCACATTCCCGATATTGAATGTGGGTGCCGTCGTGACGATCACAGCGGTGGACGCCAAAGGCACGCTATTCACATCGTTGGCGAGCTGCGTGGCTGGGACTTAACGGTCGCGGCCATGTTGCTGAGCGTTTGACGCATCTGTCGAATTCCGACAGTTCAACGGTGGCGGCGCGTAGACGCACCCGCTTAGTGTGTCCTGCGGTGGGGCACACTTTGAGTTGCGTATCGCTTTTGTCTGCAAGTTGCGCAATGTAAACGTCTGCTCGTGCTGATGCATCAATCGTTTGGTGAGACCAGTCGCCACACAATCTGTGATGCTTGGCAGGGGAGGCCCGCTGGCCATACGTGAAGACCTGATACGACTCGGCTGCCTCACGGGTCATCCGCGTTAGCAGACCGACGGAACCATGGCTGAGCACATGCTTGCCTGCAATCCATTGCAACACGGGCTGATGGGTCGGTGCTTTTACGGCCTATTGCAGAGCAATTTCCGACAGGCGTCCGATAATTTCGGTAACAACGGCGCTCGGGCGATCCCGGTAGGACTCCACCACAAAGTGCGCGGTTGCCGCGTATAACGGGTGCCGCACGTCGTACAGCGCTCGAAGACGCGCCAGTGGGTCGGCAACCATGAGCAGCGGTCGGTCGCGGTTGCGGCGGATGCGTTCATAGGATGTTTCTGCCGTCGAGTGCAGATAGACAACCGTGCCTCGCTCCCTGAGTAGGCTGCGCGTTTGCGGATCAATGATCGCGCCGCCGCCAGTACCTAGAACGACCGGTTCGCGCAGGCTCAACTCATCGATCACGGCTGCCTCGCGATGGCGGAAAGCGTGCTCGCCTTCGATCTCGAAGATCGTTGCTACACTAACCCCCGTACGCTGTTCGAGCTCATGGTCCGAATCGACAAATGGAATCTGCAGGCGTTTGGCCAAAATTTGTCCAATGGTGGTCTTACCAGACCCCATGAGACCAATTAAAAATACGTTACCGGTTTGCATAACGAAGCAGCCTGAGCGCAGGCGCTGACTGACAGGGGCAGCGCCTGCGGAAGAAAAGCGTCAGGCGCTAAGGCCGCCTAGGCGGCATCGCAACTACCTGACGGTTCCCGCCGCGTCCGACAGGATGCGCGGCGTCAAGAAAATTAACAACTCCTGTTTCACCGTACCGCGGTTGGTGCGCTTGAAAAGATTGCCAATGACCGGCGCATCGCCCAACAAAGGCACTTTATCGACTGAATCCGTAACCGTCTCTTCGTAGATGCCGCCAAGAACCGCAGTGTCGCCATTATTGACGATCACTTTTGTGGCGACACGTCGGGTGTTCACGATGGGGCTGCCATCCTGAAAGCCAGCGATGGAATCTTTGGTCAGCTCGACATCGAGCACGATACGTCCATCTGGTGTAACTTGCGGCGTTACGTCGAGCCCCAATACCGCGCGAATGGTCACCACGGAGGACTGCCCGCCAACGCCCCCCGACACTCGCAACTTAAACTCTTGACCTTGTGAAATCGACGCTTTGGTGTTGTCGGCGGTGACGACTCTAGGGCTCGATATCACCTTACCGCGATTTGAAGCCTCAGCGGCGGACAATTCCAAATTAACCAGATTTCCATTGCCCAAATTAAGGAAGGTCATCGCAAGTGTTCCGGCAGGGTTGCTGACGGGAAGATTAACGTTGTACGGAACCGAATTGATGTATTCACCGGTGACCCTGCCGGTTGTCGCGTCAGGTTTGGTGCGCCAGTAATAGCTGGACGGCGAGAATCCGGTCACGATGCCCGTGCCCGGCACATTGGCTTGATTGGGGTCGCCGAGCGGCGTGCCGGTGATGCCAATGTTGCGCCCATTGCTGCTGATCCCTGCGCCAATGCCGAAGCGAGCTCCCAGTTGCCGACTGAAGTTGTCGTCCGCAATTACGACCCGCGCCTCAATGAGCACTTGCTTCACCGAAATGTCGATGCGATTAATGAGCGCGCGTACTTGGTCAAGTTTGGTGGGCGTATCTTGCACGATCAGCACATTGGTGCGCGCATCAACGCTCGCGCTGCCGCGCTTGGAGAGCACGCCAGTGGAGCTGGCACCTGCGCCGGTGCCGGACGACGTCGGCACTAATATCTTGCGCAGCTCTTCAGCCTTCTGATAGTTCAACTGGAACATCTCGGTGCGCAGCGGTTCGATGTCGGCGACTTGCGCCTTGGCTTCAAGCTCCTGTTTCTCTTTAAGCGCCAACTCTTCTTTCGGCGCGATCCAGACCACGTTGCCGTTTTTACGCATGTCGAGCGACCGCGCCTGCATAACCAGGTCAAGCGCCTGATCCCATGGAACATCCTTCAAGCGCAACGTCACGTTGCCAGTGACCGTATCCGAGACAATGATGTTCAGGCCGGTAAAGTCGCCGATCACCTGCAATACCGAGCGCACGGCGATGTCCTGAAAGTTAAGCGACAGCTTCTCGCCCTTGTAGCCCGGTCGCGATCCTTGCGTCAGTTTGTTAGGGTCTTCGATGATCGGCCTGACCTCGATGATGAGGCGATTGTCGGTCTGATAGGCCGAATGTTCCCACAGCCCCTTCGGTTCAATTACCATTCGTGTGTTGTTGCCTTGTGCAAAGGTATCGATTTGCTGCACCGGCGTGCCGAAGTCAGACACGTCTAACTTGCGCTCAAGATTGCGCGGGACTTGCGTGCGTAAAAAGTCAACGATCAGCAACTTGCCCTGTGCCTTGATGTCCACACCAGAGTTGGCGTCCGACAAATCAACGATGATTCGCCCTTCACCCGCTTGGCCGCGCCGAAAATCCACGTCACGCAGCCCAAAAGTTGCACCGTCGGCTTTAGCCGCAGCCGAAAAACGACCCGCTTCAGGGGCCGAATCGGCGGCCGCCATGCCCGGCGCGTCGAACAAGGCAACGATCAGCTTCCTGTTATCCGCCTTGACGTCGTAGGCCTGAGATTTGCTTAAGTTGAGAACAACTCGCGTGCGTCCTTGAGCCTGCACCACGTTGTAACTACGCAACACAGAGTCCGTAACGTCGTTGGACGCTTTGCCTGTACTCGTCGTGTTAGCGAAATCGAGCACTAAACGCGGTGGCGTAGCAATAGCGAACACCGACGGCGCGCCGGCTAACGGATCCTTCAACGAAAACGTCAGCGTGGTGCGGCCCGCAGCGCCCTTGGCGACGGCGACGTCCTCAATGACATTTTGAGCGGACGCCAGCGAGGCGAACGACGCGAGCGTCAGCGACGCCAGTGCAGCGAATAACGCAGTCACCACCGACGTTCGACCCTGGTTGCCTAACGTACGCAATTGTTGTGTGGCTTTCATTTCTTTTGCTCCCGCTCCTGCAGCATGATCTTGCTCTGGCGTTCGGCCCAATCGCCCGCGCCGTCCTGAAATAGTTCTTTCAACGTGATTTCCCCCTCAAGCACGGAGGTGATTACGCCAAAATTCTGGCCGACATAGTTGCCCTGCCGCACCTGAAATACTTTGTTGTCGTTTGCTCGCATTAGACCCAGCATCGTGTTGCCGCGCTGCAGCGTGCCGACCATTTTGAGCGTCTCCAATGGATAGGTCTCAAGCGCTTCTTTCCGGCGTGTCATATCCGGTCCGCGTGAGCCCTTACCCGTTTCAATCTTCCTGGGCTTGAACGGCTCTGCTTGGTCAAACGCGTTGTAAGTGAACGCTTCGTACGGCCGAATGGGCGGAATCGGATCGATCCTGCCGCGCGAGGCGGTGCCCTGTTCTGCCATCCAGGTCTTCAAATCTTCGTCGTTGCCGCTGCCACAGCCCGCGAGCAGCAACGAACTTGTGAACAAAGCCATTAAAAGAGCGAGGCGCGTCATCATTTCGGCGCTTTCAGAGCGTCTTTTGCTTTGCGCTGCTTGGACACTTCTTCGTCATCGAGATAGCGGAAGGTTTTGGCAACGGCTTCCATCGTCAACACGGTGTCTTTAGGGTCTTTGTTGACTATGGCGATGTCGTTTAACGTCACAATGCGCGACAGCTGCGACACATCACTCGTGAACGCCGCAATGTCGTGGTAGCTGCCGGTTACCCGCAAATCGACCGGCATTTCCGCGTAAAAGTCTTGCAAACGCTCGCTGCTCGGCTTGAACAACTCGAACTGAAGCCCGCGGCCCAGCCCCGCCTGATTGATGTCCGACAGGAGTGCGTCCATTTCGCTCTTGCTTGGTAACTGACGCAGCAGCGTGCCGAACTGCTGCTCGACTTCTTTGAGTTGCTGGATGTACAAATCGAGATTGATCGCTTGCGATTTCTTGCTGCTGTATTCCTGCCGCAGCACCACTTCCTGCTTCTCTTTGCTTTCCAGATCGTCATACTGTGGCGACCAGCCAAAGTACGCAGCCAGCCCCATCAAAATCACTAACAGCAACAACACCGCGCCGATTTTCGCGGGCAATGGCCAAATCCCAATATCGCGGGGATTCAGGCGCTTTATTTCGTCCCAAGTCATCATTCCGCCCTATTTCGTGATCGCTTGCATGACTTTTTCACGCGCATTAGAGTCCGCCTTCGCGGCGGGTACCGTCGCTTGCGCTGGCTTGACTGCCGCCGGATCCAATCCTTTCAAGCTGATATTCAGACTGAATTCATTGACGCGCTGATTACGATCCGTCACCGCCTTGATTTCGACCAGTTCCGCATTTTTCAGATACGGCGACGACTCAAGGTTTCGCATCAGGGTTGACACCCGCGCGTTTGATTGCGCCAGGCCGACCAGATTAATTTTCTGTCCGGTTTGCTTGACGGCTTTCAGATACACGCCGTCCGGCAATTGCCGCACCAGTTGATCGACTAGTTTGACCGACGCGCTGCGGTTGACTTGTAGCGTCTCCACCACTTGCTTACGAGCCAAAAGCGCCGCAGTCTGATCCTTGAGCTTCTTGATTTCGTCAATCTGTTCGGTGAGTTTTTTGTTCTCTAAAACCAGCAGATCGTTGCGGCGCTGCTGCGTGGCAGTGCGCTCGTCGAGATAGAGTTTTCCGACGTACCAAAGTGCGGCTGCAGCCACCAGCACACCGACCAGAATGAAGTTGAACTCGCGCTTGCGTTGGGCGCGTTTCGCCTCGCGATGCGGAAGCAGGTTGATGCGAATCATCAGTCAAATCTCCGCATGGCGAGGCCACAGGCAACCAGCAACGCGGGCGCATCTGCGGCAAGCTGACGCGACTTGACGCCGGGGCTGAGGCCCATTTCTGAAAATGGATTGGCCACCGACGCCACCACGTTGGTTCGACGCGACACCGCATCAGTGAGACCCGGCAGCGCCGCACAACCACCGGCCAGCAACATGTAATCAAGCTGGCCCTGCGCGCTGGACGTCAGGAAAAACTGCAGCGCGCGTGCCGCCTCAATGGCGAGCGTGTCGACATAAGGCCGCAACACGTCGTTGTCGTAGTTGGCCGGTAAGTTGCCGGAGCGCTTGGCTGCCTCAGCCTCTTCTCCGGTCATGTTGTACGCACGCTGAATTTCTTGCGTCAACTGATTGCCACCAAACGGGCTTTCGCGCATAAAAATCTGCTGATCGTTGCGAAATACATAAAAGCGTGTTGACGTGGCACCCACGTCCAGCACACCAATGTTTTGATCAATGCCCTTACCCGGCAGCGCCTCCGCCATTAGCTCATAAGCACCCATCACGGCCATCGCCTCAACGTCCATTACCGTGGGTTTGAGCCCCGCCAATTCAAGCGCTGCGACACGATCCTCGACTTTTTCGCGGCGGGCGGCAGCGATCATGATCTCCACCTGGGTGTCGTCGTTGGCCACGTTACCAATCACCGCGTAGTCAAGATTGACTTCGTCGAGAGCAAACGGGATGTACTGGTTGGCCTCGCTCTCAACGGTCAACTCCATCTCTTCCTCGCGCTCGGTGGCGGGCAGCGTCAGGCGTTTAGTGATTACCATGCTGGTGGGCAGAGCCGCCGCCGCTGACTTGGTGCGGGAGCCCAGCTTTCGGAGCGCGCGCTCCAACGCCGCGCCGACGGCTTCCATATTGGCGATGTTGCCATCGGTGACGGCATCACGCGGCAGCGGCTCGATGGTGTAACGGGCGAGCTCGGGGCGTTCGCGGGTGCCAGCGAGTTCCACCAGTTTCACCGACGTGCTACTGATGTCGACGCCGATGAGTGGGGTGCTTTTTGCCCCAAATACTCCCCGGAGTTGACCCAAAATATTCTTTTGCATTGAGAGCTTAGGCCACTTTTGTCGCCTGAAACTTTAAGTTGAGAGAGGAGTGTTGCATAAGGTTCGCGCCGTGGCAAGCGGTGGCCCAAATTTCGCCCGCTTAAAATCGAAAAAATACAACATTGGCATAAGACACACGCCCATTTCGTAACTAAGCGACAATACATTTCCCTGAAATGTCACCGTCAGGATCCATGGGAAGAAGGTCTTCGATGTTTAAGCGTTGGGTGGTTTATCTCTCCTCCCTGATCGGCGGGCTCTTGCTGGTAGGCGGGGTGCTCGGGGTATTGGTGTGGGCGCTGATCAGCGCCCGTTTGCCGTCGCTCGACGTATTGACCGACTATCAGCCTAAGTTGCCGCTGCGGGTGCTGTCCGAAGAAGGCATGACCTTAGCCGAATTTGGTGAAGAGCGGCGCAGTCTGGTCAAGCTGGCTGATGTGCCGATTCAAGTGCGTCAAGCGATCCTTGCCGCCGAGGACGCGAATTTTTACGATCACTCTGGCGTGGACTGGCTCGCAGCACTCCGCGTGGCCTACACCAACACCGTCACGGGAACGCGTGCGGGGGCCAGCACCATCACCATGCAGGTGGCGCGAAATTTCTTCCTGACGCGCGAGCGAGCGGGCATGGCGGGGTACTTACGCAAAGCCAACGAGGTCGCGCTCACGTTCAAAATTGAGAACGAACTGACCAAAGACCAGATTCTTGAGCTCTATATCAATCAAATTTTTCTGGGTCAGCGAGCATTCGGTTTCGCTGCCGCATCGCGCGCCTATTACGGTAAGCCCTTGGCTCAGCTAACCGTCGCTGAGGCGGCCATGCTCGCGGGTTTGCCCAAAGCACCGTCGAAATTTGACCCATTTACCAATCCCAAACGCGCCGAGCTACGCCAGCAATATGTGTTGCGCCGTATGCACGAGCTGGGTTATCTCAAAGATGCTGAGTACAAAACCGCTCAGGCCGCGCCATCGACGTTGCGGCAAAACTCCGGACCGACCGTCCATTCGGAATACTTAAACGAAATGGCACGCCAGTTTGCGTTTGATCTGGTGGGCGAATCGGCCTACACCCGTGGTCTGGTGATCACCACCACCATCAAGGCGCGCGATCAGGAGGCGGCCTACCAAGCGCTACGTCGTGGCGTGCTCGACTACGAGCGTCGGCAGTCGTTTCGCGGCCCGGAGGGCTATATAGAGCTGCCCGCCGTGGGTAAGGACAGTAAGGAGTCGAAGGAAGCCTTGGCTGAGGCCGTGGACGGCGCTTTCGCGCAATACCCCGATAGCGACGACCTGTTGACTGCGGTGGTGTTGGAGGCGAACTCTAAGCGCGTCATCATTACCCGGGGCGAAGGCGAAACCTACACCCTCGAAGGCGAATCGATCCGCTTCGCCAGAAACGCGCTGGCGGACAGCGCCGCCTCGGGCGACAGGCTGCGGCGCGGCGCGGTGCTGCGCATCACACAGGATGACAAGGGCGTGTTCCGCATCGCGCAAATGCCACAGGTGGAGGCCGGGCTGGTAGCCATTGACCCCAAGGACGGCGCAGTGAAGAGTCTGGTGGGCGGTTTCGATTTTTCAAAAAACCAATACAACCATGTCACGCAAGCCAGCCGCCAGCCAGGCTCGTCGTTCAAGCCGTTTATCTACTCGGCTGCGCTCGAAAAAGGCATCACCCCGACCACCGTCATCAACGATGCGCCGCTGTTTTTCTCGGCCGGACAAACCGGTGGCGACGCATGGGAGCCGAAAAATTACGACGGCAAATTTGACGGCCCGATGCGAGTGCGCACCGCGCTGGCGAAGTCAAAAAACATGGTGTCGATCCGCATCCTGCGCTCCATCGGGCCGGGCTACGCGCAGGATTACGTCAGCAAATTCGGCTTCGATCCCAAGCAGCACCCGGCGTACCTGACGCTCGCGCTCGGTGCCGGACAAACTAACCCGCTACAAATGGCCGGTGCCTATTCAGTGTTCGCCAACGGCGGCTACCGCATCAAACCGTACTTCATCAAAAAAATCGTCGATGCCAAAGGGCAAACTATTTTTGAGGAAACCCCGGTCGTTGCAGGCAAGGATGCGGAGCTTGCCATTGACCCGAGAAACGCCTTTATCATGACCACGCTGCTGCGCGACGTGGTGCGTGCAGGCACAGCGACCAAAGCCATGGCGCTTGGCCGCGGCGACCTTGCGGGCAAAACCGGCACCACCAACGACAGCCATGACGCATGGTTTGCCGGATTCAACGCCTCGCTGGTCGGCGTCGCGTGGGTCGGCTACGACCAGCCCAAATCACTCGGCGAGCGCGAAACCGGCGGCGGCGTGGCGCTGCCGATCTGGATCAACTACATGAAAACCGCGCTCAAGGGCGTGCCGGAAACACCGTTGAAACCGCCATCGGGCGTGGTCAGCGCCACCGTGGGTGGCGACTCGGAAGGTGCAGGCCTGACCAACGCGGGCACCATATCCGACTGGTTTTACTCCGAGTTTCCACCACGTCGCTTCGTTGACCCGCTCACGGGCAACGAAGGCAGTCGCAGCAAACAAGATGAGGAAGTCCGGCAGCAGTTGTTCTAACGAGGGCAGCATTTGTGCGAGCGGTTCACCGCGAAAGTGGATTTAAACCGGACGCATTGCGGTTAAGCCGTTGCCACAGGCGCAAAACACATGAACCACGACCGCGCAACCCAACCCCTAGCCGCCATCGCCGCCCGCATCATCGTCGAATCTGAGCTGACCGACTGGTCGCTCGCTCGACGCAAAGCGGTCACCGAATTGGGCTTCGGCGCGCACGGCACGCCGCTGCCGTCCGACGACGAAATCATCGCCGAAATCAAAACCTATCACGCGCTCTACAGCGGGGACGATTGGGCGCTGCAACTGCGCGCGCAACGCGAAGCCGCACTGGAGGCCATGATGGAGCTCGCCCGCTTCAACCCTGCGCTCACCGGGGCGGTAGCCGAAGGCTGGGCACACGCGGGCAGCAGCATCCGCATCGAGCTCACGCCCGAGAGCGCCAAGGACGTCGAATACGCACTCTTAAATCTCGACGTGGAATTTGCGCCGGTCAACACCAAAGACGGCACAGCCGTGTACGACGTGCTCGACGGCGATTGGCCGATGCGACTCGTGGTTCGCGAAGCAGGCCGCCCGCCGGATCATCGCTACAAACTGCGGTTGAGCGGAAAGCAGGTTGAACAGCTTTTACGTGAAACGCTTATTTTGTGAGGGCTAACACGTTAATTGACTGCAAGTCGAGAAGTTCGCTAATTAGCGGTAAGCCCCGATTAAATAAGCTTTTCAGCAAAAAGCTGCATTCAACAACCGTCGGCGATGTGCGCGCGGGCAACGCCCGCCTCGGGCCGTAACAAAGCCTTACAAAGCGCCACGCATGAACTGGGCACAAATGGCCGATTCCCGCGTTCAAATAACGACATGACGCAGTAGCGCCGTGACCAAAACACATCGCACGAAAGAAAGACCGACCATGAAATTGCTTAAGACCACCCTCGCCATCGCCCTGTTTGCCGCCGCCTCTGCGGGCGCATCGTTCGCGCAGACACCAGCCCCGCACGCAGGCCACGGCATGCATCAATCCGGCGACCGCATCGTCCAAATCTTAAATCTTGACGCCACCCGCGCAGCGCAAGTCACAGCCATCATGACCGAGCAGCGCGCTCAGGGCAAAGCGTTGTGGGAAGCGAACAAAGCCAACGCAGGCAACACCGACCCCGCAGCCCGCGAAGCCAAGCACGCGCAGATGAAAGCGCTGCACCAAGCCACCCAAGCCAAGCTAGCCACCGTACTCAGCGCCGACGAAATGGCCAAACTAAAAGAAGCCCGCAAAGCGATGCATCACGGGCATGGCCCGAAGCAGGGTTAAATCCCCTTCCACTGCGTCGTTCCTGCGCAGGCAGGAACCCAGCGTCTTTAAGGCTTTCGCGCTGCTCTGAGTTAACGAACCGAAAGCCGCTAGGCCCCTGCCTTCGCAGGGGCGACGAAAGGCGCATCGGCGACGCTTGACCCGCGCGCCACCGCTCAAGGCAAACAAGCCACCCCATGCGTCTCTTCAATCCAAGTCAGGATTTGCTTCGCATTGCGCACGTTGGGATGCGCGGCATTGGTCGCGCCCTGCGTCAGTGCGGTTCCGGTAAGGCCGAGCATTGCACGGAGCATCAATAAGCCATCCGTCATCGCCAGCGCCTGGCCGTCGCCATCCGCGTCGAGACTGCCGTTCTGCAGGAGCGTCCCGAGATACGTATCGATCTCGCGGTTAGTTCGGCTGGCGTTGGCACCGACGGAGCCACCAGTGAGCGAGTCACCGCGAAATCCAAGAAGGTAGCGGATGATTAATCTCTTGGGGTAAATTCCCCGCCGCTTGCGGCGTAGACTTTGGGGATGAGTGAGTACATCCACAAGAGCCACA
>ENA-OFCX01000059-OFCX01000059.1-metagenomes-genome-assembly--contig:-NODE-59-length-56330-cov-4.407837_pt1 | contig 56330 bp, 45 predicted proteins | sample MGYA00153384_OFCX01 | MGnify analysis MGYA00153384
CCCCCGCCAGTCGCACCAGCACTTCCGGCGAGCTGCCCACCAGCTCCATGCCGTCCAGCACCAGGTGATACATGTACGGCGACGGGTTCAGCGCGCGCAGGGCGCGATACAGCGTCAGTCCGTCGAAGTCGTGCGGCACCGTGATGCGCCGCGCGATCAGGCACTGGAAGCAGTCGCCCGCCACGATGTACTCCTTGATCCGCTCCACGGCCGCGCTGAACTCCTCGCGCGTGAAATTGGAGTGGCCGTCAGCAATCGGCGCATTCTCGTCCAGCGTGAGCGGGGCGAGCATTGCAGGCGATTGCAGCCGGCTGATCGTCGTGCGCACGTCCGCCACCGCGGCTTCGTACGCGGCACGGAGGGCGTCATCAGCGATGCTGTCGATCGGCACCGCCGTCACCACGCGCGCCTGCGACTTCAGGTTGTCCATCACGACCAGCGTGCGCGTGGACACGAACAGCGCATCCGGCACGCTCGACGCCCGTGGCGGCGCGTGGGGCAGGTGCTCGATGTGGCGCACCACGTCGTAGCTGAAGAAGCCGACCGCGCCGGCCCAGAACTCCCCAAGCTCCGGCACGATCACGGGCTCGTACTGCGACACCTCGGCACGCAACGATTCAAATGGATCAGCCACAGGTTCCGCGCCGTGCCAGCCGGCATCAGGTGTCCAGCGATCGACCGTCCCGTCGCGCAGGCGCCATGCGGCACGCGGCTCGGTGCCCATGAACGTGTAGCGGCCCCAGGTCTCGCTCCCCGCCGGCGCCGACTCCAGCAGGAACGCGAACGGGCCGCGACGCAACTTGGCGAAGGCCGACACCGGCGTGTCCAGGTCCAGCAGGCAGTCGTGCCACACCGGCACCAGGCGGCCGGGCGCGGCCATGCTGCAGAAGGTCTCGTACGACGTGACCAGTGACACTCGACGGGGGCAGAAGAAGGTGGGTGCCATGCACTAGCAGCACTGGAGAGATTGCAGTCATGCGATGCGTCACGAATTGCGCGACCGGCATCATGCTGACGCTGGTCATGCTGCACCCCGACACCGTACTCGGCCAAGCGGCAGAATGGAATGATGCACGCGCGCTCGATCTGGCGCAGCGCGCAACCATTCGCCGGTCCGCACAGCTCGCCGACACCACGCTGCGCGATTACAGCGCACGTGCACGCGGCTACGTGACGTTTTTGGCGCAAGCAGGCGAGGGGCTCACCGAACCGCCGAAGGTCGTGAAGGCGGATCAGCTCGCACTCGAGATCTTCTGGCGTTCGCCAGACCAGAGCAAGCAGCGTATCCTGGGCCGCCGCGACACGCTGCTGCTGCCGACCGACATCAACTACCATCGCGATCACCTCGGCATCATCCAGAACAACTTCGCGGAGATCATTCGGCTTGGTGATGGCGACGAGGTGATGGACGTGCCGCACCCGCTCTCGCCACGCGGCATGGGCGAGTATGACTACCGCATTGCCGATTCACTGGTGATCCGTCTCGCGGATCGCACCATCGAGGTGTTCCAGCTCAGTATCCGGCCGAAGAACGATCGGCTGCCGCGTGTCGTGGGTGCGGTGTTCGTGGAGCGCGCCACGGCGCAGGTGGTGCGCATGGCGTTCTCGTTCACGCGTGTCGCGCTCAGGGACACGTCGCTGGAAGACGTGGCCGTGATCCTGGAAAATGGGCTGATCGAGGATCGTTACTGGCTGCCGCGCCGGCAGGAGATCGAGATCCGTCGTACCGGCACCTGGCTCGATTTCCCGTTTCGCGGCATCATTCGCGGACGCTGGGAGATTCGCGAGTACGATGTGAACACCGGGCTGCCGCCGAGCCTCTTCACGGGTCCCGAGATCGTGCAGGCGCCGCCCGATCGGCAGGCGGCTTTCGCATTCGAGGGCGCGCTGTTGGATAGCCTGCCGTCCGACGTGCGCACCGTCACCGGAAACGACGTGCGCGCCGTGCAGGATGCGGCGCGCGAGCTGGTGCGTGCGCAGGCGCTGCAGCGTGCGCGAGGGACTTCGCTGCAGGCGCGCGGACTCTCCGATTTCGTGCGCGTCACTCGCGTGGAAGGGCTCGCGCTTGGCAGCGGCGTCGCGCAGCGTCTGGGGGGCGGGCTTCGCGTCGCTGGAACGGCCCGCTACGCATTCGCCGACCAGCGTGTGCGCGGTAGTGCGACGGTCGCCTGGGAGCGCGCATCGGGTGCAGGCCTGTCGCTGCGCGCGGAGCGGCAGCTGGGCGAGATCGGTACGGTGGCCGAAGGCTCGATGGTGCGCAACTCGTTCGCCGCGCAGGAGTTTGGCTCCGACTGGACCAGCCCCTTCCAGCGGCGGCAGGTTGTGCTGCGCGCCGACCTGCCGCCGCTGCTGGATCGACGGTGGCGCGTGGCCGTCGAGACGGCGATCGAGCGACACTCGCGCGTGAACGTGAATGCCTCGCCATCGCGCGGCAGCTACGAGGACACGCCTGCCGTCACGAGCGATGGCTTCGCGCGCGCCTCGCTGCTCGTGCGTCGTCCGACGGCGCTCGCATTCGGCGGCACCGAAGTCTCGACCGCCGCGTCGTTCCACGCGATCCGCATGCGATCGAGCCAGCGCGAACTCGGTCGCGCGACCTTGGACCTGGATGTGCAGCGCCCCTTTGGCCGCAACCGGCTGGTGTTGCGCACGATTGCGTCCGGTGTCGTCGGCGCAGAGGTCCCGCTGCAGTACGAGACGTGGCTCGGCGGCCCCGTCACGCTACCCGGCATGAACTTTCATGCCGTGCGCGGTCGTGCGGGGCTCTCGCAACGCGTCGAATGGCAGTCACCCGTGCCGGCACCGACGATTCCGCTCGGCCGATACGGCCGCGTGCCGGGCCAACTTTTGCTGGCGCCGTTCGCCCTGCTCGCGATCACCGACGGGCGCACGTCCACCGCCATCGCAACACCACGCGGCGTGTATCCCGCCGTGGGCCTCGGCGCCATCGGCCTGTTCAACCTGCTGCGCGTGGATGTCGCACGCGGCCTGCGCGATGGTCGCTGGATGTTTTCCATTGATGTCACGCGCGATTTCTGGAGAGTGCTGTGAGCGGTGACACGATCATTCCGGTGCGGGTGAGCATCGTGGACCTGCTCGTCGCGCGGTTCAGCGCGACGGGGCTCGAAGTGTTGCTGCTGCGTCGCGCGGCGGGCATGCGCTGCACCGGTGCGTGGGAGATCGTGCATGGCAACATCGAGACGGGTGAGCGGCCCGAAGCGGCGGCCCTGCGCGAGCTACGCGAGGAAACGGGCCTCGAATGCGCGTGCCTCTACAACATCACGCTCGGGGGATTCTACCGGCACACGCAGGGCGTGCTGAGCCTGACGGTGGTGTTCTGCGCGCTGGTCGCCGCGGATGCGGAGCCGGTGATCGGCGCGGAACATGATGCGTGGCGCTGGCTGCCCATCGCCGACGCGATGCAGGAGTGTGCGTGGCCGCGCGAACGCGAGGCGATGCAGCACACCGCGCATTTGCTGCGGAACGGGTGCGATGCGGGTGCGGTGGAGGATGTGTTGCGCGTCTGAGTCACTCGGATCATGGGGGCAGAGATCTTGATCCTCGATCATGAAGTCAGAGATCTTGATCCTCGATCGTGAGGTCAGAGATCTCGATCCTCGATCATGGGGTCAGAGATCTCGATCCTCGATCGTAGGGGCGGAGACCTTTGATCCGCCCCGCCCAGGCAACCGAGACTCAACGCGTCGTCAGCGGTTGCCGCTGCCTGCCATTCGCTCGAACCGGATCCGTCGTGACCGGGGAAGACCGAGGTCGAACCCGGAAACGCGTCCGCCCGGATCACGACGGAACGTCAACACCCATGATTGTGACGGTGCGCGGAAGCCGTCGCGAAACGTGGCGCGCAGCGTGTCGCGTAACACACCCCCTCGCTCGACGATCAGCGTCTTGGTTCCGACCAGGATCTGCATTTCCGCGTCGGTCTCGTCGCTTCGGTAGCGCCCAGCGTACGCCGGCAGCTCCTTCGCCGTCGACAGCGTCGTATCGAGCCTCACGTACGCAACCGCGTCACCGTTCCTGTGACGGACATGAAAGGCATTGACGCGACCGGTGCTGTCGCGAGAGCTGTTCAGCGTTCGGGTGCCATCGATGCTGCGGTACGTGCCGTCGCCAACGGCGGCGTACCCGTTCCATGCATTCAACGTCACGCCACGCGCAAACGCGCGAACCGTCACCAGCTGATCGTTTCGCTGGGAGCGGAACAGCCCCGCCAGGCTGGCGCTGCCGCCGTTCGCACCTGCGGTGCCGAGGTCCGGCGCTTGATCTGCTGTGGGCGCAGGCAGTCGGGCGAGGCGGGCCAGGAGCGCCGGCCCGAGATCCTCGGTGTTGATCGCATTGCCATTGCACAGAATGCCAAGCGCCAGGCCGCGCGCTGGCAACCTGCCCGCCCATGCGACGTATCCTCCCGTCCAGCCTGCGTGACTGACAAGGCGTTCCCCGCCAAGTGTGCTGATCTCGAGCCCCATCGCGTACTGCGTGCTGCGCCCTGAGCGAAGGACACTGACCCGCTCCATGGCCTCCCGGAATCCCGCACCGCCAACCTGTTCGGTGTCGAGATTCCTCAACCAGGCCATGAGGTCCGGCACCGTGGTCATCAAGCCACCGGGACCGACCACCGTTTCGACCGGGGTGTTGTCGGTGAATCGGCCCGCATCGTCCGGCGAATATGCACGCGCGCGGCCCGGGACGATCTCACCAGCCATATCGCGCCAGCTGGTGGAGCGCATGCCCAGCGGGCCGAAGATTGCCCGTGTCGTGAACGCCCGGAACGACTCGCCCGTCACCCGCTCCACCACGATCGCGGCGAGGACGTAATTGGAGTTGCTGTACGAATACTCCGCCCCCGGTTCAAAATTCAGGGAGCGCTGGCGACGGAGGAGTGCCAGCACGTCGGCGTTCCGGTATGCGGCGTTGTCGCTGTTCCACCGATGCATCTCCGACAGGTTGCGCCAGTCGCGCAGCCCGCTCTGGTGTGTCAGCAGCATTCGGACGGTGATCGGCCCGAGTTCGGGAAACTCGGGTATCCAGCGGCGAAGCGGGTCGTCGAGCGAGAGTTTCCCGCCCCTCGCCAGCAGAATGATCGCAGCGGCCGTCAGCTGTTTCGAGACGGAACCGGCCTCGAAGATCGTGGTCGAGTCGTTCATGCCGCCCCGCTCCAGGTCAGCACGCCCGAAGGCGGCAATCCATTGCCGGCGACCGCCAGAGTCGAAAGCGATCGTGCACCCCGGCCCGGTCGAGCTGTGCATCTCGGCAAAGATGGAGTCCACAACCGGCGGTGCCTGGCCGGGCAACGCGCGGGGGCTGGCGGCAACCGCCACGGCGAATGCAGACACCAGGAACGGGCACCGTGGCAAGAACGACGACATTCGAGCACTCCGTGAAAAGGGGTGCGCCGAGGCTACCCTCGGCCGGACCGCGTGTCGTCGCGAATCACGCCAATCATGCCGTTGGCGGATCTTGCGCCGTCGTACGCTGCGCCTCCGCCCGTACTTCGCTCGGTGTCGTTCCGGCATGTCGCCGGAATGCCCGATTGAACGATGCCTTGCTCGCGAACCCGACCTCATAGGCAACGCGGAGGACGTCCGGCGCATCCGGTGCCGCCAACCGCCGTACGGCCTCCTCGACACGGACGCGATTCACGAAGTCGTTGAACGATTCACCGAGCCCTTCGTTCAGTGCCCGGGAGAGCGATCGCGTCGAGACGTGCAGCGCGGCGGCCAGTACCGCGAGAGTCAGCTGGGAATCCCGGTGCCAGCCTTCCTGGATCACACGCTCACGCCACTGCGCGGCGTCGCCGGCGTAGTCCTTGCCCGACGCCGACGGTTCGTCGTCCGACGCAGGCCGCGCGGCCCCGTGGAGCGGTGTGACTCGCGACGGCATCGGCGGCGGAACTGGCGGCTGCGGCAAGTCCGGTGCAGTCGCCCCGAGCGGGATCGCCTGACCGCCGTGTCGATACCCGAGCAGGGCAATGAGGTACGCGAGCAGGCCCAGTGCCACGATCACCGGGAGCCGCGCGAAATAGTCGAGGGGCCGCACGAGGAGGTGCACGACGACCAGCCCCACGCCGAGTGCGCCCGTCATCCCGAAGCCCCATAAGATCACTCGCAGCCAGCTGAGCCGGCTCTCTTCACGATTGCTGACATTGGCGTCCAGCCAGGCCTGCCAGCGATCGTACACCCGCCAGGCCGCCAAGCCGTAGAGTGCAACCGAGGCCAGGACCAGCAGCGCACCCAGCGGCTCGACGACGTCGAGGTGGACACTGCGGTACCAGCGCAACTTGAGCGGCAGCGGCAGCGAAAAGGCCACGACCTGATACGCCACCTGCAGCGCGGCAGGCACGAAGTGGCGATGCCATCCAGGCGGCGCTGCTCGGGTGGCCAGGGTGGTGACGTAGATCCACAGAAGCGGTCCCCACGACAGCGTGAGGTCGAAAGGGATAAACGTCAGTGCCGGATGACTGTCGTAGGCGCCACCGAAGCCCAGGATGTACGGGGCCACCCGCAGTGCGAGACCGGCTGTGAGCGCCGCCAGCCACGGCGATCCGGCGTGCCGGCCCGCGCGCAGCAGGAGCAACGCGGCGAGGAGCAATCCGTTCGCCGCGGCAACGGCGAGCAGCAGCGAATAGACGCCGAATCGCATCGTGAAGGGTGCGGACCCTACAGCTACGCTGGCGTGCCCGAATTGTCGGAATCGGTCGCGTCACCGGCGCCGTCATCCTCCTCGTCGTCCTCGAACACCGGCGATTCCTCGTACGCCGACAGATCGGCCTCGCCTTCCGCGCGCGCCACGTAGACAGGCTCCTCGCGCCACGGCCCGGCTTCGAGCAGTGACACCAGCGCCGCCGCCAGCTCATCACGCCCGATGTTCTCGTGCGCACTGAACGGGATCACCTGGTCCTCATCCACGCCGTACGCGATGCACAACTCCGTGATGCGCTTTGCGCGCGCAGCGCGACCCAGCTTGTCCACCTTGGTCAATGCGAGCAGCGTCGGCACGCCAAGGTCGGCCAGGAAATCCAGCATGATGCGATCGTCGCCGGTGGGATCATGCCGCACGTCCAGCAGCTGCACCACGCCGCGCAGGTACGGACTGTTGCGCATGTAGCCTGCGATCAGCGGCTTCCACGCGGCCTTGCGGTCCTTGCTGATCTTCGCGTAGCCGTACCCCGGCAGGTCCACGAGCATGAACTGCTCGTTCACGCGAAAAAAGTTGATCTCGCGCGTGCGGCCCGGCGTGCGACTCACGCGTGCAAACGCCTTCCGCTTCACCAGCGCGTTCAACAGCGAGCTCTTGCCCACGTTCGAGCGTCCCGCAAATGCAATCTCGGGCAGCTGCGGCTCGGGACGCCAGCCATGCTCCGTGGCCATCGGGCCGGAGAAGGTCAGCGAGCGGATGACGAGCGCGTCCTTCGCAGGCACCGATGCGTCACTCGCTGGCGCCTCGCCGGCAGGCCTTGTCTCGTCATGCGGGTGCTGCAGCACGTCAGGATCGGTCACGCAATCTCAGTGGGGGTGCACCGGTGCCCGCCGGCTGCCGCGCTCGCGGCGCGGCTGCACGGGCACTGATGGAACGACGAGCGAGCCGGCGACGGCGGATGGTGGCGGCGCGGCGACCGTCAGCGGCGCGGTGGGCAGGCGCAGGCCAAGGGCCAGCACCTCGTCCATGCTGCCCACGGTGTGGAATGTGATCGAGTCGCGCACGTCCTGCGGCACGTCGTCCAGGTCGCGCGCATTGCCTTTTGGCAGCAGCACGTGGCTGATGCCGGCGCGATGCGCACCAACGGCCTTCTCCTTCACACCGCCGATCGGCAGCACGCGGCCGCGCAGCGTGATCTCGCCCGTCATGGCCACATCGCCGCGCACCGGCGTGCCGGTGAGCGCGCTGATCACCGCGGTCGCAATGGCGATGCCGGCGCTCGGCCCATCCTTCGGCGTCGCGCCGGCAGGAATGTGGATGTGGATGTCCTTCGTCTTGTAGAAATCCGCGGCGATGCCAAGCTGGCCGGCGCGCTGGCGCGCATAGCTCATCGCCGCTGATGCCGACTCCTTCATCACGTCACCGAGCGTGCCGGTAAGCTGCAACCGACCGCGGCCTTCGACGACGCTGACCTCGATCTCCAGCGTCTCGCCGCCGACCGTGGTGTACGCGAGTCCTGCGGCCACGCCGACCTTGTCCTCGAGCGACGCGTCGTCGGAATCGAACTGCATCGCGCCAAGCAGTGTCGTGAGCTCTTTCGTGCGCACGACGAGCGGTGCAGGGCCCCGCTTCGTGACCGGCGCTTCCGCACGCTGCCGCGCGAGCTTGCGCGCCACGCGCGCCAGCCGCCGCTCGAAGTCACGCACACCCGCCTCGCGCGTCCAGCCGCGGCAGATGGTGCGCAACGCGTCGGGTTCCCACGTCACCTCAGCCGGCTCGATGCCCACGTTCCTGAGCGTGCGCGGCACGAGGTACTGCGTCGCGATGGCCAGCTTCTCCTGATCCAGGTAACCGGTGAGCCGGATGATCTCCATGCGGTCGCGCAACGGCTCCGGAATGCCGGACAGCGAGTTCGCCGTCGTCACGAACAGCACCTGACTGAGATCGTAGTCGATCTCCAGATAATGATCGTTGAACGTCGAGTTCTGCTCGGGATCCAGCACCTCCAGCAGCGCCGCCGACGGATCGCCACGCCAGTCGTTGCCCAGCTTGTCGATTTCGTCCAGCAACAGCACGGGATTCACGCTTTCCGCGCGCCGCATCGCCTGGATGATGCGGCCCGGCATCGCGCCGATGTACGTGCGACGATGTCCGCGAATTTCCGCTTCGTCGCGCACACCACCAAGCGACATGCGCACGAACTTGCGACCGAGTGCACCCGCGATGGACCGCGCGAGCGATGTCTTGCCGACACCCGGCGGTCCCACGAGACAGAGGATCGGGCCATCCAGCTTCCCGACCTGCTTCAGCACCGCGATGTAATCCAGGATGCGGTCCTTCACATCCTCGAGACCGTAATGATCGATGTCGAGGACTTCCTTCGCCCGCGCGACATCGAGTGAGTCGTCCGTGCGCGCATGAAATGGCAGGGCCAGCACCCAGTCCAGAAAGGTGCGGCTGACGGTCGCCTCGGGACTCAGTGGCGCCATCTTGCGCAGCTTCCGCACCTCACGACGCGCACGCGTCAACACCACCTCGGGCAGCTTCGCCGCCACGAGCTGCGCTTCCAGCTCCATCACGTCGTCGCCATCGTCGTTGCCCAGTTCGCGATGGATCGCGCGCAGCTGCTCCTGCAGGTAGAACTCGCGCTGGTTCTGGAACAGGGCACCACGCACGTCGTCCTCGATCTTCCGCTCGAGTCGCAGCAGTTCCAGCTCCGCCGCGAGCGTCATCGTGAGCTGCTCGAAGAGCATGTCCAGCGTCGGCGCATCGAGCAGCCGTTGGCGCACGTCGAGCTTCACGTTCAGGTGCGCCGCCATCAGGCAGGCCTGCTGCTCATGCGTCTCGGCGCTGCTGATCAGGCGCACGATCTCGTCGGGCAACCGGCGATGCAGGGCGACATACTCTTCGAATATCGAAATCGCACGACGCGCCTGACGCTCCGTGTCGTCGCTCAGTGCGGCCGAATTCATCGGATACGGCTGCACGTTCGCCTTCAGGTGCGAGCCCGCCATTGCATAGCGCGTGACCTTGGCGCGGGCGAGCGACTCCACCAGCACGCGCGTGGTGCCGTTCTGCAGCCGCGAGATCTGCAGGATGCGCGCGAGCACGCCCACGCGATACAGGTCGGTGCTGCCTGGCTCCTCGGTGTCGGCACGCTTCTGCGCGACGAGAAACACCAGTGAATCATCCGCGGCGGCTGTGTCGAGCGCGGCGAGGCTGGCGGCACGGCCGACCAGCAGGGGCATGACGACGTGGGGAAAGATCACGACGTCGCGCAGCGGCACGACAGGCAACCGCTCCGGCGTCTCGATCATGTCCCCATCGCGCCGGAAGACCGGGCTCAGAGCTACGCTTCCTTCTTGCGACGTGCGGGAGAGATCTCGAGCAGGGGCTGCGCACGGCTGGTGACGCAGCTCTCGATGACGCGCACTTCCGTGACGTCCTCGCGGCTCGGCAGGTCGAACATGACATCCATCAGGATCTCCTCGAGGATTGCGCGCAGGCCGCGCGCTCCTGTGCCGCGCTTGAGCGCCTTGGCGGCGACCGCGCGCAGGGCACTTTCCTCGAAATCCAGCTTCACTTCCTCCAGCGCGAACAGCTTCTGGTACTGCTTCACGAGCGCGTTCTTCGGCTCGCGCAGAATCTGCACCAGCGTCTCCTCATCCAGCGACTCGAGCGGCACCGCGACCGGCAAGCGTCCCACGAGTTCGGGGATGATGCCGAAGCGCAGCAGGTCGTCCGGCTCCACGTCGGCAAACGGTTCCTTGGCGGTACGCTCCAGCAGCGCCTTGTCGGCACCGCCGAACCCGATCCGCTGCTTGCCCACGCGTGCCTCGATGATCTTCTCGAGACCATCGAACGCGCCACCGCAGATGAACAGGATGTCCTTCGTGTTGATCTGGATGTATTCCTGCTGCGGATGCTTGCGGCCACCCTGCGGCGGAACACTCGCGACCGTACCCTCGAGGATCTTGAGCAACGCCTGCTGCACGCCTTCGCCGCTGACGTCGCGCGTGATGCTCGGATTCTCGCTCTTGCGGGCGATCTTGTCGATCTCGTCGATGTAGACGATGCCGCGCTCGCACTCCTGCACGTTGAAATCGCCGGCCTGCAGCAATCGCACCAGAATGTTCTCGACATCCTCGCCGACGTAGCCCGCTTCGGTCAATGTCGTGGCGTCGGCAATCGTGAACGGCACGTCCAGGATCTTGGCCAGCGTCTGCGCGAGCAGCGTCTTGCCCACACCGGTAGGGCCAATCATCAGGATGTTGGACTTCTCCAGCTCCACATCCTCGTCGCGCGATGCGCCCAGGTTGATGCGCTTGTAGTGGTTGTACACCGCCACCGACAGCGCCTTCTTGGCACGCTCCTGCCCGATCACGTACTGATCGAGGACGTCCTTGATTTCCTGCGGGGTGGGAACCTGCGTGACCGCTTCCGCGACCTCGCGTTCCTCATCCTCGGCCAGGATCTCGTTGCAGAGCGCGATGCACTCATTGCAGATGTACACGGATGGTCCGGAAATGAACTTCCGCACGGCATCCTTGGACTTTCCGCAGAACGAGCAGCGCAGATGCTTGTCGTGCGACATTCGAGACCCGGCAAAAGCACACGGCGAATCCCCCGCGTGGGAATCCATCCACTACGTCGAAGTTACAGCCCGGGCACTGGATCGCAAAGAAGGATCGTACTGCCCGCAGATGGCAAGAGGCTGCACCACGGAAGGGTGCAGCCTCTTTGGGATATCGGCACCACACCCGTTTCCGGATGCAGCGCCGTTTAATTTGGTCAGCCTGCCGAAACGACAGCGGGCTTCGTCTCGTTCGTAAGCTCGTTGCGGCTCGTCACGATGTTGTCGATGATGCCGTAATCCAGCGCTTCCTGTGCGCTCATGAAGCGGTCGCGGTCGGTGTCGCGCTCGATGATCTCGACCGGCTTGCCCGTGTGCTTGGCCATCAGCTCGTTCATCTTGCCCTTGAGGTACAGGATCTCACGAGCCTGGATCTCGATGTCCGATGCCGTGCCGCCGCCACCGTTCTGGGACGGCTGATGAATCATGATGCGGCTGTGCGGCAATGCCGAACGCTTGCCCTTGCGACCGGCGCTGAGCATGAATGCGCCCATGCTGGCCGCCATGCCCATGCAGATCGTGTTCACCGGCGCCGACATGAAGTTCATCGTGTCGTAAATCGCCAGACCCGCCGAAATGCTGCCACCCGGCGAGTTGATGTACAGGCTGATGTCACGATCCGCATTGTCCGCCTGCAGGAACAGCAGCTGCGCGATGATCACGTTGGCGACGTCGTCATTGATCGGCGTGCCAAGAAAGATGATCCGGTCCATCAGCAGCCGCGAGAAGACGTCATACGACCGCTCGCCGCGGCTGGACCGTTCAATCACATACGGGGCATAAATGCTGGCCATGGTTCGTGCTTCCTGCTGAGGTTATGGCACCGGGCTGCCCCGGTGAGAACGCCTGCTGCTCTACGCTACCTGATTGACCGTGTTCCGTGCAATCAACCAGTTGAACACCTTCTCGTCGGTCACGGTTCGCTCGAGCTCCTTCAGCCGACCGCCCTTCTCGAGCTGCACGTAGAGCTGACCAGTCTCGACACCTTGTTCCGTCGCCATCTGCGCCACCTTGTCGTCCACGTCAGCGGTGCTGGCAACGAGACCTTCCTTTTCAGCGATCGTGTCGATCACCACGTCGCGGCGCACCTGACGCTCGGCCATCGGGCGGAACTCACCGGCAAAGCGATCCTGCATGCCATCGGGCACCTTGTACATCTGCATGTACGCACCCATGACCTGCTGCACCCACGCATTCGGAACCTGGAACGGGTTGGCCGCGATCACCTGATCCAGCAACTGCTCCTTCACGGCCGATTCGGCTTCGCGCTTGACATGCTCGCCCATGTCCGTCCGGACGGCCTCGGTCAGCTTCTCGACCGTGTCGAAGTCGCCGAGCTCGCGGGCGAAGGCGTCGTCGAGGGCAGGCAACATCTTCCGCTTCACCTCCAGCAGCGTCACGCGCGTGAGCTTCGCCTTGCCACGCTGTGCCTCGTCCGGGAAGTCGTCGGGCCAGCGTACGGGGCGCTCCACGGTCTCGCCCGGCCTGGCCTCCATGATCAGCTCCTCGATGCCGGCAATCGCCTGACCCTTACCGAGCTCGAGCGGATACTCGCGCTGATCCGGCATCTCGGCTCCTTCTTCCTGCGACGCGATCTGCACCTTGACCTGATCACCGGGCTGCGGCTTGTCCTCGACCGGGCTGAGGGCCGCGCGCTGCTCGCGCAGCGTCTCGAGCTGCTCCTGCACCATCTCGTCCGTCACCAGTTCCGACGGACGCGACACCGTGAAGCCCGATGTGGTCTCGATCACGATCTCGGGGCGCACCTCGAGATGAATGTCGAACGTCACCGGCTCGCCGTCCATGAACTTCAGGTCGTGAACGTGCGGCTGAGCGATGGGCTCGAGCTTCTCCTGATCGAGCGCCTGCTTCCAGGCATCCTGAACGAGACTTTCCATGGCCTCTTCGCGGATCTGGGAGGCATAGGCCTTCTTGATCAGATGAATCGGCGCCTTCCCTGGCCGGAAGCCGGGCATCCGGGCGGCGGAGGCATACCGCTTCACAGCCTTGTCTTCAGCGGCCTTGACGGTCTCGACTGAGACGGTCACACCGAGCAGGCGCTCGACGCCCTCGGCCTTCTTGACGGCAATTTCAAACGACATCGTCGGGTCGGAATCGGGAGATACGAAGAGCCGCCGGGACACGGCGGCACATCTGGTCAAGGTAACGGGACATGAGGCCGAGCGCGCGACCCGCCATTGCGGTCCGTGCGATACGCCCGCCGCGGGCGCGATCATCCGGATCCGGTACATTGCACGATGAGGTATCCCCCGGAACTGCAGGATCCCGACCGACAGCCGCCACCGCGCACGCCAGTCACACCACCGGCGATGCCAGCGGCCGGCGCCACCACCGAGTCGGCGCTCGCCTTTCCAAGCTTTCGCCAGCTCTTCACACTGATGGGCCGCGCGCTCAGGCTCCGCTGCCCGCACTGTGGCCTCGGTTCTGTTTTGCGCGGCTACGCGACGGTCAACGACCGGTGCACCCACTGCGGTTTCCGTTTCACTCGCAGCAGCGACTCGTATTTCTCCGGCGCCATGCTCACCAACCTCGCGGTCGCCGAGGGACTGTTCGCGGTGATCTTCGCCACGGTGCTGATCGTGTCCTGGCCGAATGTCCCCTGGGACACACTGACCTGGCTCATGCCCCTTGGCGTCGCGCTGGCCCCGATCATCCTGCTGCCGTTCGCGAAGGTGGCGTGGCTCACGTTCGACGTTGCGTTCCGGCCCGTGACGTCTGACGAGATCGAGGCACCGACGCGCACCTGATGGGCGCGATGATGATCAACTATCCCAGTGTCAGCGAACAGAAGCAGCTCCTGGCTACGCACGCGGCCAACGCGATGGCCGTTGCGTCGTTGATCTCCGCTGCCGGCATCTTCATTGGCATCCTCTCCGGCACGAGGATGGTGGATGCCATGGCGGAAACAGTCGTGCAGCACGTCCCCGACGCGCTTGGGCCGTATCTCTTGATCGTGACGGGGCTCCTCAGCATCCCGTTCACCTTCTTCATCTCGAACGATGCTTTCTACATCGGGATCCTGCCGATTTTCGCGAAGGCGGGCCAGGCGTACGGCATCACGGCTGCCGAGATGGGGCGCGCGTCGCTGATCGGCCAGCCGGTGCACCTGCTCAGTCCACTGGTGCCGTCCACATACCTGCTGGTCGGCCTCGCGGGCGTCGATTTCGATGCGCACCAGCGCTTCACTATTCGGTGGGCTCTTCTCACGGCACTGGTGCTGCTTGGTGCCGGACTGCTCACGACGGTGATCCCGCTGATCGCACCTGTCGCGCGCTAGAATCGCAGCGACAGGCAGCTCAGGCCACCGTCCATCTTCCGATACTCGCCCATCTCCAGCACCTCCAGCGCATAGCCGCACGCGCGAAGCTGCGTCTCGAGCTGCGGCTGGCCCGCCGAGACGAACACTGCATCGTTGACGCGCACGCAGTTGGCGCCGTACTCCTCGCCCGGCGGAACGCGCACGACGTCGAAGCCTGCAAAGGCCGGATGGTCCACGAACGCATCGATCAACACGAGTCGCTGCGGTTCCAGGGCCGCAATACCGCTCTTGAGGTGCAGGATGCCTGGCACACCGCGGATATCGACCGTGGACGACGTAATGCCGAACGGCGCCAGCCACGCGGCAAGCTGCGCAGCGCCACTGCTGTTGGTGCGTTGCGAGATGCCGATGAACACATGATTGCCCGCTTCGCACACGTCGCCCGCGTCGAGCGTCCCAGGTTCGGTCACGCGTGCGAGATCGCTGAAGTGCACGCGCAGCGCATCGGCCACCGCGTCCACTTCGCCGGCACGGCTCGCAGCGCCCGGGCGCGTAATGATCGCACCGAGGTCGGGCAGGATCAGCGCCGTGTCCTCGACGAACGTGGCGTCGGGGTATCGCGCATCGGCATCGAGCGTGACGAGTTGCACGCCATGCCGCACCAATGCATCGCAATACGCGCGATGCTGCGACAGGGCGCCATCCACGTCGGGCGTACCGAGGTCCGCAGTCGTCAGGCCGTCGGCGAAGTTGCGTGCAGGCGGGCGCACGATGGCGCGGGTGAAGCGTGAGAACATGGCGTGATCGGCGTCGGACGTGGACGTGCGCTGCACGCGAAGCGCGCGGCGGTTGCTGCACGGGATTCAATCGGCGACGCCGCCCCAAGGCAATGGCCGGGCGCCCGCGTGGGCCTCGCGATACGTTGCAGCGCGATCCCGCAGTCCACGCTGCCTTCAGTGCACTCCATGGCCGACTCCCTCGCGCGAACGCTGGGCACCCGCGACCTGACTCTGCTCGTCATCGGCAACGTGATCGGATCCGGCATCTTCCTCGTGCCGTCGGCAGTGCTGGCGCAGAGCGGCGGCTCGGTGCAAATCGCGATGACGGTGTGGGTGGTGGGTGGTCTGCTCTCGCTGCTCGGTGCCCTGAGCTACGCGGAGCTTGGCGCCATGGAGCAGGGCGGCAACGGCGGCGGGCTGTATGCCTACATCCGCGACGGATTCGGACCGTTTCCTGCATTTCTCTACGGCTGGACACTGTTCTTCGTGATCGGTGCCGGCACCATTGCCACGCTCTCGGTCGCAGCAGCGAACTACATGACGCAATTCATGCCGATGAGCGCCATGCAGAAGAACGTGTTCGCCGTGGCTTTGATCGTGATCATGATGGTGATCAACGTGCGCGGCACGCGCGGCAGCGCGATCGTGCAGAACGTCGCGACGGCAATCAAGGTCCTCGCAATCCTTGGCATGAGCGCCGTGCTGTTCGTGCTCGGCGACGGTAATGCCAGCACGGCCACTGCACGCGTGACGCCAGTCACCGCATCCGGCGTCGGGCTCTCGATCATCTCCGTGCTCTGGGCCTACGAAGGTTGGCAGTACGTCACCTTCGTATCCGGCGAGGCAAAGGATGCGCAGCGTTCCTTACCACGTGCCATCACGCTCGGCACCATCCTGCTCATCGTCATCTACCTCATCGCGAATCTCGCCTATCTCGCGGCGCTGGGTCCGGCGCGTGTCGCCGCGTCGGATCGCGTGGCAGGCGAAGCCGTGGCGACGGTCATGGGGCCGGCGGCGGGCTGGCTCATTGCTGCGGCGATCATCGTCTCGATGTACAGTGCCGCACATGCAACGGTCATCACGGTGCCGCGCGTGTATTACGCGATGGCCCACGACGGATTGTTCTTCCGCAGGCTGACCGAGGTGCATCGCACGTATGGCACGCCAGCCGTCGCGATCATCTCCAGCTGCGCGTGGGCGATCGTGCTGGCGCTGAGCGGCACCTTCGAGCAGTTGCTGACATACGTGGTGTTCATCGGCTGGATCTTCTATGCGCTCGGTGCAGCCGCCGTGATCGCGCTGCGCATCAAGCGCCCTCTGGCCGCCCGTCCCTTCAGGGTGCCGTTGTATCCGTTCACGCCGCTGCTGTTCGTCGTCGCAGGGTCGGCCATCGTGATCAACACGGTAGTGGCGCAGCCGCGGGACGCAGCGATCGGCATCGCCGTCGTGCTGGCCGGCGCACCGGCGTACCTGATCTGGCGCCGACGGCTTCGTGCGGCCTCGAACAGGTGAATCACGATGAGAAACCTGATGCGATACGCACTGGTGATCATGGGACCGGCAGGCGCAGGCAAGTCGTTGATCGGCGCGGCGCTCGCCGACGCGTTGCACCTGTCGTTCGTGGAGGGCGACGCATTCCACCCGCCGGGGAATGTGGCGCTGATGGCAGCTGGCACGCCGCTGGATGACGAGCACCGACATGGCTGGCTGCTGGCCCTTGCGGAGCAGCTTCGCGTGGCGCGCGCTCACGGCCGTGGCGTGGTGATGAGCTGCTCCGCGCTCAAGCGTCGCTATCGTGACCTGCTGCGATCCGCCGACGACACGGCTTGCTTCATCTTCCTCGAGGCGAACGCCGACCTGCTCCTCGAGCGGCTGCAGGTGCGGACCGGGCATTACATGCCCGCCACGCTGCTCGGCAGCCAGCTTGCCGCACTTGAGCCGCCGCAGCACGACGAGTGCGCGCTGACCATCGACGCGGGTCAGGAGCCGGCTGCGATACTCGCAATCATCCTTGAACGACTGCCTGCACTGCAGCGTGGGACGGCATGACACCGTCGGTCGTTGCCCCGCCCGATACGCTGCTGCTGCTGTTCTACGCGTTGCTCGCCGTCGTGGCGCTGGTCGTGCTGATCGCGAAGTACAAGCTGCATCCATTCATCGTGCTGGTCACCGTTTCGCTCGCGATGGGCGTGGCCGCAGGGATGCCGTTGCCGACCGTGGTGAAGGCATTTCAGGATGGCGTCGGCAGTTCGCTCGGTTTCATCGCGATCGTCGTCGGACTCGGCACCATGCTTGGCAAGATGATGGCGGAGTCGGGCGGCGCGGCGCGCATCGCACGGACCTTGATCGGCGTCTTCGGCGAAGCGCGCGTGCACTGGGCGATCATGTTCGTCGCCTTCATCGTGGGCATACCAGTGTTCTTCCAGGTCGGGTTCGTGCTGCTGATTCCGCTGGTGTTCACGATTGCGCGGCAGACCGGCACATCGCTGATCAAGATCGGCATTCCGCTCGTTGCCGGGCTGTCGGTGGTGCATGGCATGGTGCCGCCGCATCCTGCCGCGATGCTCGCCGTATCGGCGTTCAAGGCAGACGTTGGTCTCACCATCGTGTACGCCTTGCTCGTGGGGCTGCCGACGGCGGCGCTGGCCGGCCCGGTGTTCGCCAGCTGGGTCGCACCGCGGATTCACCTGCCCGCACACAACCCGCTCGCCAATCAGTTCGTGAGTGATGACACGCGCGTGATGCCCGGCTTCGCGATCACCGTCTTCACGGTACTGCTGCCGGTGCTGCTCATGCTCTGCGCAAGCACGGCCGAGATTGCGCTCGACGCGGCCAATCCGATGCGGCATGCACTGGCGTTCATCGGTAACCCGATCGTCTCGCTGCTGGTAGCGTTGCTGTTTTCGTTCTGGTCGCTCGGACGCGATCAGCAGTTCAACAGGGAGCAGCTGCTCAAGTTCATGAACGACTGCCTCTCGCCCACGGCGACGATCCTGCTCGTGATCGGTGCGGGCGGCGGATTCAACCGGGTGCTGATCGAGAGCGGCGTCGGACGTGCCATCGCCGATGTGGCGCTGCATGCGAATGCCTCGCCGTTGCTGATGGCATGGCTCATCGCGGCACTGATCCGCGTGGCCACCGGCTCAGCTACCGTCGCCATGACGACAGCTGCGGGCATCGTCGCGCCGATCGCGCTGCTGCGCCCCGGCACACCGCCGGAATTGCTCGTGCTGGCCACCGGCGCCGGCTCGCTCGTGCTGTCGCACGTCAACGATGCAGGGTTCTGGCTGATCAAGGAATTCTTCAACATGACGGTGCCGCAGACGCTTCGGACATGGACAGTCGCAGAGACCATCGTCGGCGTCGCGGGACTGGCATTCACGCTGCTGCTTGCCGCGTTGCTGTAGGCTGTGTATCGGACCCTGCTCGTTGCCGCTGCCTTTTCCCGAGAACTCCATGCGTCACCACGCCACGCTGTTTCGCGCGCTGCTCGTTGCCGGACTCTGGGGGTGCACCACGCAGAGCACTCCGCCGGTGACCCCGTCCAGCGGCGCGTCGCGTCTGCCCGTCGACAATTGGCTGGACGTCACCGCCACACTTGCCGAAGGGCGCACACCTGTCTACGACGGTGATGCACCGATGGTGTTCACATTCCTCAAGGACATGCGGAAGGGCGACGCGCTCACGCTCTCCACGTACGCCCTTGGCGCGCACAGCGGCACGCACATCGATGCGCCGATGCATTTCGTGAAGGATGGCGCCTCGATCGACAAGGTGGACGTCGCGGCCTTCATCGGTTCCGCACGCGTCATCGAGATCGCCGACAGCGTGCAACAGATCAACGCCGCCGAGTTGAACCGGCATGACTGGAAGGGCGCCGAGCGCATCCTCTTCAGCACGCGTAGCACCGTACGCGGATGGATGGACTCCTCCACCTTCCATCGTGACTTTGCGTACATCACCGAGGACGCGGCGCAGCTCCTCGCCACGGCCGGCGTGAAGCTCGTCGGCGTGGATTACATCTCGGCGGAGCAGTTCGCCGCGCCGGCACCGCGCGCGCACCAGATCCTGCTCGGTAAGGGTATCCCGATTGTCGAGGGGCTGGATCTGCACCGGACGTCTGCCGGTGACTACGACCTGATCGTGCTTCCCCTGAAGGTCGCGGGCCACGAGGGTGCGCCGGCGCGCGCAATCATGCGCCCGGTCAACACGGGTATCTCCGTCACATTCTGACGAAGTGTTCCGTGCACGTGTTGCCATGCCGCATGTCTCACGCAACGAAACCGCCCATTGCGCGAGGAATAACGCGGTGCGGCGGTCTCGTACATCATGCGGCGTGGTCAGGTGACTAGACGGCGAGTAATTCCTCGACCGCCTCGCGCGCCGACTTCGACTTCTGTCCGCGCAGGCGGGCCCCCGGCGCGAGCCCGATCATGTCGGCGACAATCTTGCCCGAGCCCATGACACCCGGCAGCCCCGCGCCGGGATGCGTGCCGGCTCCCGCGAAATAAAGGTTGGGGATGTCTTCGCTCATGTTGTGCGGACGCAAGTATGCCGACTGAAACAGCGTCGGCTCCACGCCGAAGGCGCTGCCAAGGTGACTGTTCAGCGTGTCACGGAAGTAGCGCGGATCCACATGATGCTCGGACACGATGCGCGACTTCAGGCCAGGCAGGTACCGCTCGTCGAGGTAATCCATGATGCGATCGGTGTACTTCTGGTGCGCCGCCGCCCAGTCTGTGTCACCGCCGAGATGCGGCACCGGCGACAGCACGTACCAGGCGTCGTCTCCCTCTGGTGCCAGCGATGGATCCGTGACCGTGGGACGGTGCAGGTACAGCGAAAAGTCATCCGACAGGTGCTTGCGGTCGAAAATATCGCCCAGCAGACCCTGGTAGCGCGGGCCCATCAGGATCTCGTGATGGGCGATGTCCGGCCACATGTCGCGCGTGCCACGCGTGCCGAAGTAGCTCACGAACAGGCCCATGGAGTAATCGAGCTTCTTCAGTCGCGTATCGGTGTTCTTCGGGCGGAACTCCGGCTTCACCAGCTTCATGTAGCTGTTCGCGACATCGCCGTTGCAGACGACGGCATCGGCTGTGATACGATCGCCGTTCACCAGCACCACGCCCGTTGCGCGGCGCGTCGTGGGATCGACGGCCACTTCGGCAACCTCGGCGTTCAGCCGCAGGGTCCCGCCAATGTTCGTGAATGCACTCAAGAGTCCCCGCACCAGTGCACCCGTGCCGCCCATCACGAAGTGCACGCCCCACTTCTGCTCCAGCGTGTGCACCAGCGTGTACAGGCAGCTGGCCTGGAACGGGTTGCCGCCGATCAGCAGCGGATGAAAACTGAACACCTGCTGCAGCCGCGGATCCTTGATGTACTTGAAGACGAATGCAGTGACGGATCGCTGCGCCTGCAGCATCGCCAGCTTGGGCGCAACCTTCAGCATGCTGCCCACGGTGCTGAACGGCTGATCCACCAGCGACATGCCGGCGGCAAAGACCTTTTCCGTCTCGGCGAAGAACTTTTCGTAACCGGGAATGTCGTCCGGGTTGAAGCGCCGGATTTCATTCAACACGCTCTCGCGTTCGCCGTTGTAGCGGAAGACGGTGCCGTCCTCGAAGCGGACGTTGTAGAACGGGTCGATGGGGACGATCTGGACATGATCGCTCGTCTTCGCACCGGCGGTGGCGAAGATGTCGTCGATCATCCATGGCGCAGTGATGATCGTCGGTCCGCCGTCAAACTGGAAACCGTCACGCTCAAAGACGTACGCCCGCCCGCCGGGCTTGTCGAGCTTTTCGACGATCGTGACCTGGTGACCTTGTGCCTGCAGGCGGACTGCGGCGGACAAACCACCGAATCCGCTGCCGATGACGATGATGTTCATGCGGGATATCTCAGGAATTGCGCACGGGCTTCAACGGCTCGCGCGCAGGTGCATCAGGTGGCAGACGAACGCAGCGCTGAGTGCGAGCGCCAGCGTCCATGCGGGCCAGCCAGCCGCGAGAGCGCGACAGGCGAGCGTAAAGCCGGCGCCGGCCCCAAGAAACGACGCCAGCTGGGGCAGCGGCAAACCGCGTCCGGTGCGGCGAGTCCATCGGGAAAGCAGGGCGCCCTCGATGACCAGCAGCGCCAGAATCGCATCGTACAGCGCAGGCGCACGGAGCCAGTCAAGCACCGGGCAACCGACTGGTTTTCATCGTCCTGCGACTGCGACGTCTCCGCGCGCGCTGCTCGGACGAGTCGCGCTGCCAACAGGCTGCGGCCCCTTCCGGAGCGCAAGGAACAACGGAATCGCCATCGCGATTGCGCCCAGCACAAACGCTGCCCAGAGGCCGCGACCGATGCAGATGCCAAGCGGCAGCACGGCATTCACCGCGTACAGCGCGAGCGGGAATTTCGACGGTGAGACGTCGCGTGCCCAGCGTGTCGGTGGCACGATCATCAGCATCACACGGGCGACCACGATACCCGTCAGCAGCCAGCCCAGCCAGTTCGTGAGCGGCATGCCATAGAAATGCCCGCCGATCAGGATGTTCTGCCACAGCGGCATGCCCTCGAGCGACGGAAGATGCCAGAGCCAGTGCACGCTGGCCACCATTGCCGGATCCATCGACACGTCCCACGCCGTCAACACCAGCCCTGCCACCAGCGACCACCACCAGCGGCTCGTGTTGTCATCTTTTGCGGGCAGGATGCGGCCGCAGATCGCCAGCGAGCAATACAACATGAAGAACCAGGAGGTCGGAATGTTGAACGGCACGAGGCCGAACACCTTGTAGCCCAACTGGTTCGTGTAGCTATACGGGCCGAACGGCAATCCAGTGCTGGTGCCGAGCAATTCGGAGCCGAGCGAGATGCCGAAGCTCGTCACGAATACGAGGATGGCGGTGCGGCGTCCCAGTCGACCAATGGAATGCAGCAATCCGGCCAGGGCGCCAAGTACCACCGTAGTCTGGCCACCCCACTTGTAGCCGAACATCATGATCTTCTGGTTCGACGGCGTCTGCAACCATTCCGGGAACGGAGGCGACAGAAAGGTCGCAAACGCCAAGCCGGAGAAAAACATCATGGCGCTGTGCGCCAGCAGGCATGCCAGAGCCACGCGCATCAATGGCGTGCTGTCGTCCTGTGGCATATGAGTGGCAACCGTCACGTGCAGTTCCTCGAGTCGAAGCAGCGGAAGTTACGTCAGCATGACGCACGTTGGAGCGCGCGTCAATCGGACAGCAAAACAGCTCAAGCCAGTCGGACGAGCTCCTCGGACTGGACCGGCTGAGCCGGCTCCCACTCGAGTTGCGGGCCGGCATCCACCGGGTGAGGATGTCGAAGCTGTGTCACTGGTCGCGTGCGCCAGACGCGCGCCAGCACATTCAGTCGCGCAGATGTGTTCAGACGCGCACGCTGTCTCAAGCTGTCGAACCCGATTCGTTCGACAGCACCAAGGATACCGCTGTATCCGATCGCACACGCCCACGCGCAGCGCTGGGCATCGGGCGAGAGCAACGGGATACCAGGCATCGCCGCTTCATAAAGGGCACGTGCACGCTCAACCTGATGCGTCATGAAGCGCTGCCAACGCGAATCTGTTGCAACGAGCGAGCCGTCGAGGATCTCGGCAGCAGACAGGCCAAACGCCGCCAGGTCGTGCAGCGGCAGATAGCATCGCCCGCGGCGTGCATCCTCGCCCACATCGCGCAGGATGTTGGTCAGCTGCATTGCGAGGCCAAGGGTCCGCGCGTACCGCAGCGCAACTGCGCGGACCTGCGCGTCACCCTGCACGCCGAAAACCCAGGTGCACATCTCGCCAACAGACGCCGCGACGCCTTCGCAGTAAGCCGCCAGCTCCGGCCATGTCTCATAGCGCACGGGCTTCAGGTCCATCGCCACGCCGTCCAGCAGCTCGGTCAGCACGGCGGCGGGCACGTCGAACGCGCTCATGGCTCGATGCAGCTCGCTGAAGACGGGGTCGTCCGGTTGCCCTGCAAGCGTCGCCGACAGCTTCCGCTCATGATCGGCGAGCGCCGCAATCACCTCGGGGTCGGCCTCGAGCCCGCCGCACCGGGCACGATCGGCGCGATCGACGATGTCATCAGCCACACGACAGAATGCGTACAGCGCAAAGGCAGCGCGACGCTTCCGTCGGGGCAGGAAGATGCTTGCCAGGTGGAACGTGCGTGCGTGCTGACGCACGATGCACTGGCATACCTGCGCATCACGATCACTCATCGCGGGACAGCGGGTCAGGGGTGAGGGCGACGACGGCCAAGCTTCACTGCGAGCTGAACGCGGGCACGTACATGAAGTTTCCCAGCAGGATGGAAACGGGGCCGCATGCCGTCGCCGACAATCAGCCCCATTTCACAAGCTACCCCATCCAGGGTGCGGAATGAGTGCCAAGTGTCCGTGAGTCAATTTCGTGCGCCTGCCACGAGGCGCAACGGTGCGCCGACCGGATTGAAGCCCAGTTCCAGCGCCTTGCCAACTACGCTCAGCTACACCCACCGATCGGTGCGAATGCCGTCTTCAGCCTTCGGTCGACGCCGCCAAACACCGCAGCGACCGCCGTGAACGGCATTGCTGCGCTTCTCTGCTCGCGCAGTGCTGCACCAGCTCGGTCCAGCACCGAGTCACCCCGACGCGACATGTGCAGCTCTGACTCCCAGGCCATTCTGGCGAGTCGGCTGTAACGGTTGGAGATGTCGCGGCGAGCGCAAAGAGAGACAGCACGAAGCAGACGCCGACAGCAGTCGTGAAGTGATCCGGGAGGAGAGGGCGGCGGAGCGGATGCACGCTGGCCCCGAGCTGCACGGGCGGGGCTGCCCGCGTACGGGCCGAACCTGCAGATGGCAGACGGCAAGCGCACAGCCTGATCTCACTGCAATTTTCCTTCAATGCCAACGCCGGGACTCGAACCCGGACACCGTGAGGTACCAGATCCTAAGTCTGGCGTGTCTACCAATTCCACCACGTCGGCGTACTGCATGGAAGCTACAGTGTCGCGGGTCACACGCGGACTGCGAAAACGGCGCCGCCCGCTCTGCAGGTGGCGCCGTCATGACGACTGACGTGAACTGTGCAGGAGACTACTTGCTGCCCACCCGCACGGTTTCGATGCGGTTGGTCTGCGACTGCACGTTGTAGACCCCTAACGTGATCACGTCACCGCCCTTCAAGCCGTTCAGCGCCGCCTGCAATTCCGATGTGGTGCGCACCGCGCGACGCGGCCGCGGATAAATCACCTCGGTAATGATGTCGCTGCCGGCGAACAGCTTGCTGCGCGCCCCGCTCGTCACTTCGACATCCGTCACGCGCACGCCTTTCACGGTGGCCGGCACACGACCCTCGCGCACGAAGGTGTCCGAAAGCGCTTCGACGGTGATGCCCAGCTTGTCGGCCGACACGCCCTTCGACGTCTCCAAATCAGTTGCAGTCGGAGCGGTCGCGGCTGCAACGACTGTTGGCTCGCCCGGCGCCTCCGCCAGTTTCACTCGGAACGTTTTCCTGTCGCCGAAGCGCATCACGTCCACCGAAACTACGTCGCCCGGCTTCTTCATCCTGACGATGCGCTGCAGCGCGCCGACACGATCCACCGGCGTACCTTCGATTGCAATGATAACGTCACCCGGTTCCAGGCCCGCGATTTTCGCCGGGCTGGCCGTCTTGCCGTCGGTCGAGAAATCACCGACGGTCACGCCGGCAATCTTTGCCAGCTGTGCCGCCTTGGCCTCCTCGGCCGTGACGTCCTTGATCTGGATGCCGAGTACCGCACGCCGCACACGTCCATGCGCAATCAGGTCGTCCGCGACGTTCTTCGCGAGCGAGATCGGGATCGCGAAACCATATCCGCTGTAGTAGCCGGTCTCGCTGGCGATCATGCTGTTGATGCCGATGACCTCACCACGCGCATTCACCAGCGGACCGCCGGAGTTGCCCGGATTGATCGCCGCATCCGTCTGGATGAAGTCGGTGATGGCGTAGCGATTCTCGAGCGCACGCGAAAGCTGCGGACCGCCACGTCCCTTGGCGCTGATGATGCCGGCAGTGACGGTGAAGTCCAGCCCGAGTGGGTTGCCGATAGCCAGCACCCAGCTGCCGATGCGTGCCGCGGCGTCGTCGCCGAAGGTGAGCGTCGGCAGGCTGCTGCCCTCGATCTTGATCACGGCCACATCGGTCGTCGGATCCTTGCCGATCACTTTCGCGCTGAATTCACGGTGATCCGTGAGGATGACCTTGATGCGGTCCGCATCGCCCACCACATGGTTATTGGTGAGGATGTAGCCCGACGGCGTGATGAGGAAACCTGTTCCGCTGCCTTCCATCGGCTGGCGTGGCTGGCGACCCTGAAACTGATTGAAAAACTCCTCCATTCCGGGCGGCACGTTCGTAGGACGGCGAGCCTGTGTCTGGCGCGGCGCATCCTTCTCGACCTGAATGGAAACGACAGCGGGCGTCACGCGCTCCGCGACATCGGCGAAGCCCGGCGATCCACCATCGTCCCGCGGGCCGCTGGCAGCGCGCGATCCGGAGCGCGCCGTCTGCGCGAAGCTCGACTGCGGCATCTCGAAGACTGTCGCGATGCCCAAACCACCTGCGAATGCCGCCATTACGGCGCCGGCGACTTTAGCGCGTGTCATCATGCTCATAGCGTGCTCACGGATCCGGGAAGAGTCGTTCGTCGATACCCTATCAGAACCACAACAGTTTCCTCGTCGTTCCGGCCATCGCGCATCGTAACGCCCGACTCGGTCGCGCGGACAGGCACGCCCTCATTCCCAATGCCGGAATGAGGGCGTGCCCGCGGTGCTGCCCAGCGGACGGTCGACTTACTTCTTGTCGTCCACGATCTCGTAATCCGCTTCGACCACATCTTCGGTCTTCGCGGCACCATCGGCGGCAGGCTCCGAGGCCGGCGGTGCACCGGCATCCGTCGCGGACTGCGCATACAACGACGCACCCGCCTCGCTGTAGATCCGACTCAATTCGTCCTGCGCCGACTGGATTTCGGCAACATCCTCGCCTCGCAATGCCTTGCGTGCACGTTCGACGGCGGCATCGAGCTTCTCCTTCGTCTCGGGGGCGAGGCGATCAGCCCACTCCTTCGCATTCTTCTCGACGTCGTACGTCATGCTGTCGAGACGATTCCGTGAATCGATGCTCTCACGGCGCTTCTTGTCTTCCTCGGCGTTCTTCTCGGCATCCTTGACCATGCGATCGACCTCGCCTTCCGACAAGCCGCTCGATGCCTCGATGCGGATCTTCTGCTCCTTGCCGGTCGTCTTGTCTTTGGCCGTCACGTGCAGGATGCCGTTGGCGTCGATGTCGAAGACCACCTCGACCTGTGGCTGGCCACGCGCTGCCGGCGGAATGCCTGTCAGCTGAAACTTGCCGATCGTCTTGTTGTACGTGGCCAGATCGCGCTCGCCCTGCAGCACATGGATCTCGACCTGCGTCTGGTTGTCGTCTGCGGTGCTGAACGTCTCGGACTTCTTGGTCGGAATCGTGGTGTTGCGTGGAATCAACGTCGTCATCACGCCGCCGAGGGTCTCGATGCCCAGCGAGAGCGGCGTCACGTCGAGCAGCAGCACGTCCTTCTGCTCGCCGGTGAGCACCGCTCCCTGGACGGCCGCGCCAATGGCCACCACCTCGTCGGGATTCACGCCCTTGTTCGGCTCCTTGCCGAAGAACTTCTTGACGGTTTCCTGGATTTTCGGGATGCGCGTCGAGCCACCGACCAGCAAAATCTCGTCGATCTCACCGGGCTTCAGGCCTGCGTCAGACAGCGCCTTCTCCATCGGTGGAATGCATCGCGCAATCAGGTCGTCCACGAGCTGCTCGAACTTGGCGCGCGTGAGCGAGTAGTTCAGGTGCTTCGGGCCGCTGGCGTCCGCCGTGATGAACGGCAGGTTGATGTCGGTCGACTGGGTGCTCGACAACTCCATCTTCGCCTTCTCGCCGGCTTCCTTCAGGCGCTGCAACGCCATCGGGTCCTTGGACAGGTCGATGGCCTGATCCTTCTTGAACTCGGCTACGAGCCAGTCGATCACGCGCTGGTCGAAGTCGTCGCCGCCCAGATGCGTGTCGCCGTTGGTGGACTTGACCTCGAACTGGCGCGAGCCGTCGACGTCATACAATTCCAGCACCGAGATGTCGTAGGTGCCGCCGCCAAGGTCGAATACGGCGACCTTCTCGTCCTTCTTCTTGTCGAGGCCATACGCCAGCGCGGCAGCCGTCGGCTCGTTGATGATGCGGAGCACATCGAGGCCGGCAATCTTGCCAGCATCCTTGGTGGCCTGACGCTGCGAGTCGTTGAAATACGCCGGCACCGTGACGACGGCCTTCGTCACGGAATGTCCGAGGTAATCCTCGGCAGTCTGCTTCATCTTCTGCAGGATCATCGCGGAGATCTCGGGCGGCGTGTAGCGCTTGCCCTGGATCTCGACGCTCACGAGATCATTCTGGCCGGCGACGATCGTATACGGCACGCGTCCCCGCTCCTGCGTCGCCTCCGAGGTCTTGCGGCCCATGAAACGCTTGATCGAGAAGATCGTGTTCGTTGGGTTCGTCACGGCCTGTCGCTTGGCGATCTGTCCGACCAGCCGCTCGCCGTCCTTCGAAAAACCCACGACCGACGGCGTCGTGCGACCACCCTCGGCATTCGGGATCACGACCGGATCCCCACCCTCCATCACGGCAACCACGGAATTCGTGGTACCGAGGTCAATGCCAATCACCTTGTCAGCCATTCGGATTAGTCCTCGAGTGTCGATATCAGCGCGCTCCAAAGCAGAAAGCCGGAGCCTATCGTCGCCGCCGCGCGAGAACTGCGCATACGTGTCGACGTGAATCGCTACGGGGCAAGATCGACACCTCCGATACATGCCGGATTGGCAGTGCGCATCGTCGCTCGCGGCAGGGTGCCGGTCGATCCACTGCCGCCAAGCGCAGTAGCCGTCAAGTCGCGGGTGGTATGGCGCGTTAAGATTCCACTTTCCCCGACTCTCACCCGCGAGCCATGTTCCCGATCGGCGACGAAAACCCGACCGAAAACCGTCCGATCATGACCTGGGCCATCCTTACCGTAATGGTCGGTGCATGGCTGTTCGTGCAGGGTGGGGGAGCCGATGGCACAGCGCTGATCAAGAGCGTATGCGAGTTCGGCCTGGTTCCGGGCGAAGTGACACGTGTGGCACCAGTTGGCATGTCGGTGCCGATGGGAGCGGGCTGGGCTTGCCTGGTGGACCGTTCTGCCGTCAACTGGCTCACGCCACTGACCTCCATGTTCATGCATGGCGGGTGGGGACACCTGCTCGGCAACGCGCTCTTTCTTTGGGTCTTCGGTGACAATGTCGAGGACCTCACGGGACCGAGGCGATTTTTGAGTTTTTATCTCGTCTGCGGGTTGGCCGCTGCCGCGCTGCACGTCGCGCTGCAGCCCGGTTCGCCTATCCCGACCGTCGGCGCGTCAGGTGCGATTTCAGGCGTCATGGGCGGTTACCTGGTGCTGTTCCCACGCCACAGGGTGCGCATGTTCTTCCCGCCCATCTTTCTGTTCCACTTTCCGGCCTGGCTGGTGCTGCTCTGGTGGTTTGCGCTGCAGGTGTTGGCCGGCCTGCCGCAGTTGAACATGCTGCATGCAGACCCGTCGGGCGGCGTTGCCGTCTGGGCGCATGTGGGAGGGTTCGTGGCGGGCGTGCTGCTGATCCGCCGGTTTGCGCTGCCTGACAGGCTCGAGCGCCGCCAGCACCGGCAGCTCGCCGGGCGAGTGCGGTCGTACGTGTAACAGTCCGGTGTCGGATTTCTGTAACGACGCTGTGATCTTCTAAATTCGTCGCAGGGCAGCAGCCGGGAGCTTCGCCGGCGCTCAATACTTTTCTGGAGCTCCTCCTCCGTGCGTTTGATTCCCCGCGATGATCGTTTTTTCGATCTCTTCGCTGAAATGGCCGGTATGCTCGTGCAGTCGGCCAATGTGTTGCAGCAGCTGTTCGCCGAACCTGCCCGCGTGGACGAGTTCACGGCCAACATCAAGAATCTCGAGCATCAGGCCGACCGACTCACGGCCGAGGCGAACCGGAAGGTCGACACGACGTTCGTGACGCCGCTGGATCGTGAGGACATTCATACGCTCGTGACACGCCTGGACAACGTCGTCGACCTGATCGACGGCTGCGCACGCCGCGCCCAGATCTACCGCATCACCGAGGCACGCGACCCGGCGATCCGCATGTGCGCGATCCTCGGCGAAGCTTGCGTGCAGATCCGGGAGGCGGTCGCGTCGATGAAGCGGCCGCAGATGGTCTACGAGCATGGTGTGCGCATCAAGCGACTGGAGGAGCAGGCCGACGCCATCTATCACGAGACGCTCGGGAACCTGTTCGCCGGTACGCCGGATCCGCTGACCGTGATGAAGTGGAAGGACCTGTACGACTCGCTCGAGACGGCGATCGATGAATGTCACTATGTGTCGCTGGCGCTTGAGAGTATCTCGCTCAAGAACAGCTGAGTTGCCGTGATCGCCTATGTCATCGGCATTGTCGTCGTCGCGCTGATCTTTGATTTCATCAACGGATTTCACGACTCTGCCAACTCCATCGCGACGATTGTCGGCACGCGTGTCCTGACGCCGTTCAAGGCGGTGCTTTGGGCGGCGACTTTCAACTTCGCAGCGCTGTTCACGGTGGGCACCGCGGTGGCCAAGGCCATCAGTTCGGGATACGTGGATCCGTCGGCCATTTCGGCCAACGTGATTGCAGCGGCGCTGCTGGGCGCGATCATCTGGAACCTGATCACCTGGTGGTTCGGCATTCCGTCGAGTTCATCGCATGCATTGATCGGCGGCTTTGCTGGTGCCGCGGTGGCGAGCAAGGGATTCGGCGCGCTGAACTGGGGAGCCAAGTGGATCGAGACGCTGTCGGCAATCGTCATCTCGCCGGCGCTCGGTGCCATGCTCGGACTGGGACTCATGGCATTGGTCTATCGGATCTTCGCGAATGTCGCGCCGGGTAAGGTGGATCGACTGTTCCGGCCCGCACAGTTGGTCAGCTCCGCGCTCCTGTCATTGGCACACGGCGGCAACGATGCGCAGAAGACGATGGGCATCATCGTCGGCCTGCTGGCAGCGCCATCGGTGCGCAAGGCGTTCGAGCCTCACACCACGGGACTGCTGAGCAATTTCTACGTGCGCGATACGTCCACGATTCCGTTGTGGGTGGAAATCTCCGCGTATTTTGCAATCTCGCTCGGCACCTTGTTCGGCGGGTGGCGCATTGTGCACACCATGGGGACCCGTATCACGAAGCTGCGCCCGGTGGGCGGATTCTGTGCGGAGACCGGCGGTGCGATCGTCATTCTGTTCGCCTCGAAGTTCGGCATCCCGGTCAGCACTACGCACACGATCACCGGCTCCATCGTGGGCGTTGGCGCCGCCAATCGGGTGCGGGCGGTGCGCTGGGGCCTCGCCGGCAACATCGTCTGGGCATGGATCGTCACGATTCCCGCGGCTGGACTGCTGGCCGGATTGAGCGCACTGTTCCTGAATGCCATTGTCGTAATTGGTCGTCCCGGCTGATTACGCGATGGCCTGCACGGTCCGACGCTGGCCCGGGCCTGATCCTGCGGGGAGCAACTGAATGGCAACACAGCCGAAGAAGCGGCGAGGTGGTGATGCGGACGCCGACGCGATGGGCTCCGTCGGCGTCGCCGGCGAGGCGCACCTGTTCTTCAGTCGCGAGCTGAGCTGGCTGGAATTCAATTCGCGCGTATTGAATGAGGCTCGTGATCAGCGCACGCCGCTGCTGGAGCGCCTCAAGTTCCTGGCGATCTTCAGCTCGAACCTGGACGAGTTTTACATGGTTCGCGTGGGCGGATTGCGTCGCAAACTGAAGAGCGGGAAGGGAGGCTATCCGCAAGAGCGGCTGTCACCGGCGGAATTGTTGACGGGCATCGACAAGCGCGTGAACGAGATGCTGCACATGCAGCGTCGCTGCCTGACCGACGACCTGTTGCCGGCGTTGGCGGCGCATGGCGTGCACCTGGTACGCATGAACGAACTCACGCCGGCGGAATGGCTGGTGGTGGATGCGTTCTTCGAGTCGCAGGTGTTTCCGGTGCTCACGCCGCTTGCCGTCGATCCTGGGCACCCATTCCCCTACATCTCCAACCTGTCGCTCTCGCTCGCGGTTCGGGTGCGCGATCCGCACAACGGGCACGAGCACTTCGCACGCGTGAAGGTGCCCAAGTCCCTTGCGCGCTGGGTGCCGGCGGGTCGACCCGGTCACTTCGTGCCGATCGAGGATGTGATCGGCGTGAACCTCGGATCGCTCTTTCCTGGTATGGAGGTGCTGAGTTGGCATGCGTTCCGCATCACGCGCTTCTCGGACTTCGAGCTCACCGGTGTCGAGCAGGATGACGACCTGCTGTCGGTCGTCGAGCGACAGGTGTTCGAGCGGAAGTTTGGCGAGGTGGTGCGGCTCGAGGTGCAGACAGGCATGCCCGACGCGTTGCGCACGCTGCTGATGGAGGAGCTGCGGGACGAGGAGGATGCGCTGATGGTCGCGCTGCCGCTCAGCGAACGCGATGTGGATGAACCGGGCACGCTGCTGGATCTGGGCGACCTGATGTCGTTGGCGTCAGCCATCGACCTGCCCGACCTCAAGTATCCACCGTTTGTGCCCGGCATCCCGACTGAACTGGCAGATGTGGCAAACATCTTCGACGCGATTCGCGAGCACGACGTGCTCGTGCATCATCCGTTCGAAAGCTTCCGCGAGACGGTCGAGCATTTCATCGAGCGTGCGGCGACCGACGAACAGGTGCTGGCGATAAAGCTCACGCTGTACCGCACATCGGGCGAAACGGCGATCGTGCGCTCGCTGATCCAGGCGGCGGAGCGGGGCAAGCAGGTGGTCGTGCTGATTGAGCTGCAGGCGCGTTTCGACGAGGCGAACAACATCGCGTGGGCTCGGACGCTGGAGAATTACGGCGTGCACGTGGTGTACGGCGTGCCGGGGCTGAAAACGCACACCAAGACGGCACTCGTCGTGCGCCGCGAGCCCGATGGTATCCGTCGGTACGTGCACATCGGTACCGGCAACTATCACTCGCGGACGGCGAAGCTCTACACCGACCTCGGACTGTTCACGTGCAGCCCGGGCATCGGCGCCGATGTGAGCGACCTGTTCAACGCACTGACGGGATTCAGTCGTCAGGAGCTGTACCGCAAGCTGCTGGTGGCGCCCGCGAACATGCGCCGCCGCTTCGTGGAACTGATCGATCGCGAGGCGGAGCATGCGCGCGAGGGCCGCCCGGGACGCATCATCGCGAAGATGAATGCGCTGGTCGATCCCGATGCGATCCTTGCGCTCTACCGCGCATCGGCGGCCGGCGTGAAAATTGACTTGATCGTGCGCGGCGTCTGCTGCCTGCGGAGCGGGCTGCCGGGTGTGAGCGAGAACATCGTGGTCCAGAGCATCATCGGTCGCTTCCTGGAGCACTCGCGCCTGTTCTTTTTCGGCAACGACGGCATGCCGGAATACTATCTCGGCTCAGCCGACTGGATGCCGCGCAACTTCGACCGTCGCGTGGAAACCGTCGCACCCATCGAGTCGCCGGTGCTGCATGTCCGACTCGAGTCGCTGCTGCGCACCTGCCTGGAGGACAACCGGCAAGCATGGGTACTGCAGACGGACGGGACGTACCTGCAGCGGACACCCGCGCCCGGTGAACCGGAACGCTCGACGCATGTGCGACTGCTGCGTGATCCGTGGGGGCGTGCGTCGCCTTGAGTCGCGCTGATGGCATCCGCTCCACAGGCGACGCGATCGGCGCCGCGCGTTGCGCAGAAAGACTTCGGCGAGTCGCGCGTCGCTCAGTCTACTGAGTCCGTTGGTTCCGACTCCACGGGCTTGCCGTCCGGCCCAATCACGAGCACCGGAATGTCGAGGAGCTTTTCCAGCAGGTCGCTCTTGCGACTTGCACCCCAGAGCTCGAGTCGCGTGGACCGCGCGCGAAGGTCGGGCACGGGTGTCAGGCGCAGCGCCCGTTCGGTCCAGCGCACCTTTACCTGTTGCACGGCACCGATGTGACCGCGGTCGAAACCGTCGGCTACCCGTAGCAGTGCCGCGAGGCGGCGTACTCGCGCCTGTTGATCCGCCGTGAGCATCGCGAATGTGGGATGCTTCTCCTTCGGCACCGCGCCACGATGATACCGCGCCACGTTCGCCATCACCACCTGCTCCTCGGGTGAGACGCCGAGCAGATCGGCGTGCACGATGAGGTGGTACGAATGCTTGTGGTGATCGTTGTAGCTGATGTGATAGCCCGTGTCGTGCAGCAACGCGGCATCACGCAGCGTGTCGCGATCCTCAGGCGCACAGCCGATGCGCACACCGATGGCGTCGAACAGCTGCAATGCGATCTTCTGCACATGCTTCGCGTGTGGCTCCTCGTACTGCGTGCGCTCGGCGAACTGCTGCACGCTGCGCCGGCGTCCCTCGCCCGGATCGGTCGCATGCGGCGACACTTCAGCCGCCTCGAGCAGCAGCCCTTCGCGAATGCCGTATGCCGACGTCTGGAACGCGCGAATGTCGAGGAACGCCATCACCTCGGCCGCCACGGCCATGCCGGCGACGATGATGTCGGCGCGTGCAGGGTTCAGCCCGGGCACCACGAGTCGCTCCACCGGCGACATCTCGATCAGCTGATCGAGCAGGTGCTCCAGCTCACCACGACGTACCACCTTGCCGTGCACCGTGCGTGCGGCGGTGATGCCCTGCTGCGCGAGCAGCATGCCGGCCACGTTGGTGAACGTGCCACCTGAGCCGATCATGCCGGCACCACGCCATTCCTTCACCGCGAAGCGCTCGCGAATCTCCTCGCGCAACGCCTTGCGCAGCTTGCCGACCGTCCCTCGACGCGTGGCCTTGCCCAGGTAATTCTCCGTCGCGCGGATTGCACCGAATGGCATCGACAGCAGGCGCTCCACGAGGCCGTCTGCCGAGAGTGCGAGTTCCACCGAGCCACCGCCGATGTCGCAGGTGACCATGCGCCCGTGCGCCAGGTCGAAGTGCGCCTGCGCACTGCGGAACGAGAGGCGTGCTTCATCCTCGCCGGAGATCACGCGCACGGTCAGTCCGGTGGACTTTTTCACCTGTCGCACGAATGCCGGGCCATCGGTGGCGTCTCGCACGGCACTCGTGGCGACGCACTCGATGCGCTCCACGCCCAGCTGCGTCGCCAGCGTCGCCATGCGTTGCAGCGCTTCGATGGCCGACAGCGCGCAGTCGACCGAGAGGTGTCCCGTCTCGTCGACACCGGTGCTCAGGCGCGGCGCTGCCTTCATCTCGTCGACCGTGCGGATCTGGCCCGTGTTGCTCACATCGGCAACGATGGCGCGGATCGAGTTGGAGCCGATGTCGATTGCGGCGATGCGACGGATGCGCCCAGACGCGCCGGTTGTTGATGCAGCGTCCGCGCCGAGTGCGGGCTGCGTGCGAGCGGTTGAACGACGGATCGGCCGAGGAGGCATCTGAAACGGGGCAAGGAGAGATCGTTGCAATCTACTTGGCGCCTCTTGGAACCGGTTACCCGCTGATGCTGCAACCTCGACGTGCTCCTGATCAGTCGGCGTGTCGTTGACACGGTCAGGGTGTCGCGGTGCTCCAGGCCTTCAGCAGCGCGGCGCGCATGGCGTCAGGCAATGGCGTGTAGCCTACGGCGAGCGCCTCATCCCGCCCATACTCGAGCGCCCAGCGCACAAAGGCGTGCATCGCCTGAACGTGTGCATCGTCGCGGGGGCGCGTTGGCACGATCAGCCACGACAGCGATGCAATCGGGTAGCTCAACTCGCCTGGCGCGTCGCTGATACTGCTGACGAACTCCACGGAGTCGTCAATCGAACCAAGCATTGCACTGGCGGCGGCGCGCAGTGCACCGGTCTGCGGCGTGACCCATGCGCCGGCATGGTTGCGGATGCGTGCCACCTGCAGTCGATTCTGCGTCGCATAGACCGCCTCGACGGCGCCGAAGGAGTATTCGGTGGCCTTGATCTCGGCTGCAACGCCTTCATTGCCTTGTACACTCGTCCCCACCGGCCAAGCTGGAAATGCACTGCGTCCGGGGCTGGCCGCCCACGCGGCGTTCTGGCCGGCGAGGTATTCCGTCAGGATCCAGCTTGTACCACTCGTATCACTGCGTGTGATGACGCGAATGCGCCGATGCGGCAATGTGACATCGGGATTCAGCGCGACCAGCCGCGGATCGTCCCACATCGCGATGCGGCCGCGGAAGATGTCGCCAAGCGTGACGCCATCGAAGCGCAACTGCCGCGCCAGAGCCGGGACGTGATACGTGATTGCCACACCGCCCACGACCAGCGGAACCAGGCGCATCCCTTGTGCCGACAGCGAATCGCGCTCCGGCGCGGAGAGCGGTACGTCAGTGGCGGCGAAATGCACCAAGCCGGCGCGCAGCGCACGCAGTCCGGCACCAGAGCCGACCGACTGGTAATTGATCCGTGCACCGCCCGTCCGCGCGAAGCTCGAGAACCAGCGTGTGTAGACGGGGTACGGAAATGTGGCACCTGCACCTTGCGCTCGGAGCGTGTCGGCGCGCGTGATGCCCGCTGCGCTGGTGTCGTCACCAGACGCGCGAGCGCAGCCGGTTACGGCAAGCAGTGCAAGAGATACGAGGCAGCTGAGCGTGTATGTTTTCACAAGTCGTTGTATCGGCAATAAGTGCTCGTGAAAGTTGGTGGTCTGGATGCCGTTGCGTCCTCTTGATCGCCGTGCCGCGCGAAGCCGGGGCGTTTCAAGGACGTGCCAGTGCCGATGAACGGCGAGTGCATCACATGCCATTCGGCGAAGCGGTCGGCACAGAATTGGATCGCCCGTTCAGCGGCACCGAACGAGACGGCATTCCGGTCCGCCTCTCCGGCTGAAGTCGCGCTCAGTCAGTTTTGTTGGAATAGCTGCCGATGCTGCTACAGCCCATTGGCGAAGCTCACGAGCTTCACGCGTCCGTTCCGACGCATGACCGTGCGCGCCAGCAATAGTCGTGTCGAGTTGCCGTCTGGCGATGCAAGTACGACGAAGCATGGCCCAAGTAGCTCTGAGGTCGGCAGTGGTGTCGCTGCCTGTCCGCAGGAAGCACTGAGTACGCGCGCGTCGGCCAAGGAAGCGACATGGCTCGCCGCACGACCAAGGCCGACGTTACTGCGGCTCTCCATCAGCGCCCATGCCGCCTCGGGCACGAGGCCGGACTTCTGCTCAGGAGATCCGTCGTAGTACAGCCACGCGTATTCCGCGCGCGTCAGCGCAAAACGCAGAACGGCGATCGAATCACGGGCATGCAACGCAGCCACGTATCCCGTGAACAGCTTCGTGATGCTCGTCTCGCCGCCGCTGAGTGCAGTTGCCGGTGACTGACTTGATGCAGTCCGGAAGCGAATCAGCGCTTCCGCAGGCGGAAAAATGCTATCGACCACGTAACCCGGAATGCGACGGAGCGAATCTGCGGACGCGATCACAGTACCGTCGGAACGCCGTTCCAGCATTGGCGATAATGCCGTCGGTGATCCTGACGGAGACGATTCCCGACCGCTGCACGCAGCAAGCATGGCAAGAGATGCGAGTACGACGGTGCGAAAATGGGTGTGGTTCCTACCAGGCGAGAGGAATTTTGCCTGAGTCACTGCGCAACTTGATTCGTTCACGACACAGGCACCGAAGCTGATCGCTCCGGTGCCTGTGCCCGTTGCTGCAAATCCTTCAAAGAAAATCAGTTACGGCGGTACGACGTCCATCCAGTCCACCACTGTCCCGAGAGTGCGATGGCCGGATCTGCCGCTCCACGATATGCGGTGCCTGCAAGCGTGCCGTTGAAGAAGCCAGTCGCACGTGCCGCGATCCGCGGCGTCAAAGCCACAAGACCGCCAGTTCGCGCGGGTGAAGCTGAAACAGGCGTGAAGTCAAATACAGTTCCGGTCGCAATCGTGATCGACGAAGCCGGGACGCTGGTAAATACATCGTTGGTGGCGGTCGAAGCAGAATCGATCGAGCGGCCAGACCAGCGCGCCTGCTGAAAGAAACGGCGTGCATTCACATCGGCCGCCGCATCCGCGCCCACTTCGTCCGAACTCCTCGCATTATCGACGAGGAACACATTCCGGATGTCCAGCGAGTCTGCAGTCAGGCGATCTGCAGTCTCCTGCTGAAAGACTGAAATTGCCGATTCCGGCCAGCGTGCAATGATGCCGTTGATCCAGGCACCGCCCGCACCGCGGCGGATGTTAGCGCCGAGGCCGCCGTCACGGCCCGGACGCACGGGCAGCACGCCGGTACCAGGACCGATGACCGTAAAGTTCGCGAAGACGGGCGTGGTGAATGGCGTGCTGTTGAATCCAGCGGCGCATGTGCCAGCCGTTGCGCCGCATCCATCGACCTCGAATCCGCTTTGTTCTGATGACAACGCGCCCACGTTGCCGGGACGCGGGGTGACACGCGGGCCCGTCTGCACTGCAATCAGGAACTGATTGCGCCCCCGGTAACCCTCGGCTGCATCAAAATGATCATCGCCGGATTCGTACGACACCAGATTACGCCCGTCCACCGTTCCGCCGAACCACTCGAAGTGATCGTCCAGGCCGCGCAGGCACTGCACATTCTGAATGCTCGTGCCGCGGCCAACCGCGTACATCGAGAGACAGTTCAGCTCCACGTTCAGCGCGCCGGCGGCACCGGCAAACTCAATGCGCACGTAGTTCAGCGAACCACTGTTGTCACCATCAGCAGTTCCGCCATTCCAGCTGATTGTGTCAGCGGGCGTCGGACCTTCCACGACCGTTCGACCGGTCCGGTTCGACGACGCGTTGCCCACGATAACCACACCGCCCCAATCACCAGGCGCTGCGCTGCCCGCTGCAGCCGCGGAGGTCATCACGATCGGATTCGTGCGAGTGCCGACAGCATTGAGGCGCGCGCCCTTGAGTACGATGAGCGCTGCGACGACGGGGTTTACGCCGTCCGTCACAGTGGTGCCAATGATACGAGTGCCCGGCTGAATCGTGAGGACGGCGCCGTTCGCCACGGAAATGATACGTGTGAGTCGATATACGCGATCCGCCGACCACGTCGTGTTACTTGTGATATCGGCAGTCACGTCAATCGTGCCAGCTGACCCGGACTGCAGTGTGGCGCCGACGAATTCCGCTGAAAACGCGGATGTGTCCGAGCCGCGCACTGTGGCGATCTGATAGCGATACGTGGTGTTCGGCTCCAGTCCCGCATCGGTGAAGGTACTGGCAGTACCGAGGAGGGTGTTCGCGAGCACTGTCGGAGTGCCGCCGGATACTCCGACGGCGCGTCGGATCACATAGCCTGTGGCACTGGCAACCGGGGCCCAGTTCAGTGTGAGCGACGTCGTCGCGGGCGACGCGATCGCCGTGCTTGCGGGCGGCGCTGGGGCGGGAATCGGGTCGTCACCGCTGCAGGCGGACAGCAACACGCTCGCGGCGAGCAGAAGCACTGGGCCACTGCGACGGAAATAATGGGTCAGCATCGGCAATTCAGATTGTTTAAGGAAGAAATCGGAGTTCAAACGACGCGAACCTGGAAAACATTGTGTATTCAGCGAACATTTCCGTGACAAGCGTGTCACGGGCGTGTCACCGAGCCGACCCTCGTTGTCGGCTAATTACGCAGCTGCAGGCCAAAGCTGACCTGACGTCCGGCACGCCATTCCTGGCGCGTGAAGTCACCCTGCAAGAAACGATATGGCGCATCGAGCAGGTTGCGCGCATCAGCGCGCAGCGAGAGCGTGCGCAGTACGGGTATGCGCAGCGACAAGTCAACCAGATTTCGCGGCTGCTCGTACAGGTCAGGATACGGGACCGATCCCGCGGCGGTGATGCGCCGGCCCACGACACTGTAGAGCAATGTCGCGCTCCGGTCACCCGCAAGAGAGGACCACGTCACGCCGGCGTTGCCGACATACGGAGCCTGACCCATCATCGGTCGACGGGTGTTGGTGTTGGCCGACACGCCTTCGCCAATGTCAATGCGGCTGGTCATGAGTGTCAGGTTCCCGAACACCGTGAGCGATCGCAGGGCCTGCGACAACGAGCCGAGATTGCTGCGTGCCTCTGCCTCGAACCCGAGATTCTGTGCTGACTTTGCATTTGCAAAGTTGATGATCTGGCTGGTGCCGCCAGTTGCGACGTCGATACGCTCGATTGGCGAATCGAAGCGCTTGTAGAACGCACCCAGGCTGATCACTTCACCACCCGACGGATACCACTCCCACTTGCTGTCGTAATTCTGGATCAGTGTGCGACGCAAGTTGGGATTTCCCGCCGTCGTGGCGCTGCCGATGACGTCGAGGAACTGGACGGGTGACAGCTCCCGATATTCGGGGCGCGCCAGTGTCTGCGTTGCAGAAAAGCGCAGCGTGTGCTTCTCCGTCATACGGTAATTCAAGACGACGGATGGCAACACATCGGTGTTGTCGAGCGCAACGCTCGGCACGTTGCTGCCGTTTGACAGCAGGGTGGCGACGTTGATCCGCGCCTGCTCGACGCGAGCGCCACCGATCAAGCGGATCTTCTCGGTGACCGGCCATTCGCCCATCAAATATCCAGCGTGCAGCGTTTCGTTGGCGTTGTACGCGCCGTCCTCGGCGACATTACCGAGTTGCCAGACCGTGCTGCTCGGCGTGAGGTTCGACGACGACAACAAGCTTTCGATCGTTCCGGCCCGCGCAGTCGATGACAGCGCACCCGTGCGGAGTCGGAGATTGAATTGACGGTTCGTCGCATCACGGTCCGTCGTTCTGCGTAGGGCACCCATTCGAATCAGGAATGGTGCAGTGCTCGAGCCGACTTCGAAACGATAGTTGAGACCGTAGGTGAGGTTGGATTCGGAGAGTTTTCCGAAGGTCTTTCGCAGACCTTCGGGATCGTCTTCCGGGAAGAGGAAATTCCCGGCGCCCGAGAACTGGATCCGTACTGCATCCGTGCGGTCCGGCTCATCGCGACGAACACCGGATGACGCCACTGACCAGTCGATCTGCTGCCGTCCAAACGCGTGCTCGCCCTTGAGCTGATTGGAGCGGATTTCGCGCGCCACGAAGCGCAGCGTGGTGCGTTCGGCGACAGCGCCCGAGTACGCGAAGGTTGGCCCCGTCGACTGCCGCGCTGTGTTGTCGGATGAGCGCGTGTACGTGTTGTTGAGCATGATTCGCGAATGGCCGCCCAGCATGGTGCTAAGGTTGAGCAACCCGCCCCACAACGTGCCGAGCGTTGCGCTCGAGCCCTGCCAGCCTTCGTTCTGCCGGATCTGACCGTTCGTGAATACTGGGTTGCGTTCGGCTTCCTGATCGCGCACGTCCTGCGTCGCGGCATAATTCGCTGCCAGCAGATACCCGATCCGCTGACCGAAGACCGGATCCTGCCCACCGACGGAAAAGCTGGCTGACCCGTTAGGCAGGCCATTCGAGATTCGCGGCGTGTACACCTGCCGCAAGCCGCCGACGACCTGATTCACCTGCGACTGGGTTGTCAGTCGACCCAGCGCTGCGGCAGTTGCCAGCGAGGCCGGAAGCGCGCGGGTTGAATTCGCGATGCCGAACCATTCGCTGCCTCCTCCGCGAGGAGCAGCTGAAAGAGTTTGACCGGTTGCAGATCCATTGATGCCAGCCGACGATGCGAACGTGATCGCGCGACGTGCGGGAAATTCGCGTGTCTGAATGTCCACCTCAGCCCCGCCAAAATCACCATTGCGGTCCGGGGTAAACGTCTTTGTTGTCGTGATGGTCTGGAGCAGACCGGCTGGAAACACATCCAGCGGCACGTAACGCTTCTCTGGTTCGGGGCTCGGCAGGCGCGCACCGTTCAGCGACGTGGTTGTGTATCGTTCGCCAAGGCCACGGACAAACACCGACTTGCCATCCTGCACGGTGACGCCGCTCACGCGCTGGACTGCCTGTGCCGCATCACTGTCCGGACTTCGGGCGATCTGCTCCGCAGTGATTGCCGTGACGATACCAGTTGCGCGGCGCTGCCGGTTAAGTGCGTCGCTCACCGATCCTCGTTCCTGTGTTGCCGTCACGGTCGTCGTCGCGAGCTGCATTGTCGCGGGCAGCATCGCAATGTTCAACTCGATCGTGGCGCCGGCGGCCAGGCTCACACCCGTAATGGTTTTTGACGCGAAGCCGATCCGCCGCGCGAGTAACGTCACAGTGCCCGCAGGCACGTTCGTCACGGTGTAGCGGCCATCGACGCCGGACAACGCGCCGATGGTGGTGCCGACGATCTGGATGCCGACGTCAGACATGCCACTGCCCTGCGGGTCGAGCACCCGGCCGGTAATCCTGCCGCGCGCCACCGGAGTACCGGATGTCTGCGCGGTTGTGTGCTGTGCGAAGCCGAGCAGTGCGACGGCGACGAAAGTCAGCCGGCGAGCGTATCCAATCGACATGAGATGATCGTGATCGAGTCGTGGGTATCCGTGGGCTGAGACGAGCGCCCACCTCCATGCCGGGGCATGACTCCGTTACGATCGCGTGTTCATGTGACAGGAATCGCGCAATCGTGCAACGGCCATGTAACGGCGCTGATCACGTTGTGGCGTTGTTCGTTACGATTCCGTGACGGGGCTTGGCCAGGTGGTCACGATCGTCGTCCCGATCCCATTGTCGCTCGCGGCGGTGACATTGCCGCCGTGCGCCTCAACGAGGTGACGCACGATGGCGAGTCCGAGTCCGGTGCCGCCCTGCTCGCGCGAGCGCGCCGGATCGACCCGATAGAACCGTTCAAAGATCCGCGGCAGGTGGTCGGCCGGGATGCCGATGCCGGTGTCGCTCACGGCAAGTGTCACCGAGTCGCCCTCACGGCGCGCGACCACTCGCACGGTGCCCGTGGCGGTGTGACGGACCGCATTTTCCACCAGATTCCCCAGAACCTGCCGGAGCGCCGTCGGATCCGCGCACATCTCCTCGGCATCGGGGGCGATGTCGGCGCGAACCACGATGTGCTTTTCGTCAGCGGCCGGTCTGATCGCACTCATGACATCGGCGACCACATCAGGCACCCGCAGCGTCACGGGATTCGGGCGCCAGCCGCCGGACTCGATCCGGCTCAGGTCCAGCAGGTCGTCCACAATGCGTTGCATCCGCCGTGTGTTCGACAGGATGGTCTGCAAAAACGCCTGCCGGCTCACCAGCGGGACGTCGCTATCCTCGACCAGCGTTTCGGCATAGCCGCCCACAATGGTCAGCGGCGTGCGCAGTTCGTGGCTCACGTTGGCCACGAAGTCGCGACGCACCTGCTCGAGTTTGCGGATCGGCGTGAGATCGTACATGGCGAGGACGGCACCGCCGTCCGTCAATGGGCGTGCCACCAGTGATACGGCACGGCCATGCAGCACGACCTCACGCGCCTCGACCACCTGCCCTGAGAGCGCGCGCTGCAGCGCCGAACGCAGCTCCGGGTCATCCGGCAATCGGTCGACAGGGAACGGCACCTCACCATCGACATTCGCCAGCACACGGCCGACATCATTGATGCGCATGACCTGCCGTGAGGCGTCGACTGCGATCGCGCCCTCGGTGAGCGAATCAAACAGCTCCGTCAGCAGCGACTCTTCGGCCTCGAGCGTCGCCAGTCGGGCGCCAAGCTGCTCCGCCAGTCGGTGCACCGCGCGCGCGAGGTCGCCTACCTCGCCCGGCGCCGAGAGGGCAGGCCGTCGGGAGAGATCTCCAGCCGCAAGCGCCTGCGCCACATCGCGCAGCGCGATGATCGGACGCGTGATCGACCGCGAGAAGAACCAGCCAAACCCGGCGACGGCCACGATTGCGCCGATACCCACGAACAGGATGTCGAGACGGGAGCGCGTGAACAGCTCCTCGACGGCGCGCGTTCGCACCGACACCCGGGAGATGCCAAGCGGCATGCGGACGGCCACGTACAATTCCTCGTTGCCCGCCGACGCGGAGACGCGCCTCGCCTGTCCGCTACCCAGCGTGAGGGCGTCGCGCACTTCGGGCCTGCTGCGATGATTCTCGAGGGCCTGCAGGCGGAGCGAATCGAACTCCGAGTCGCCAAGCACGACACCATTTGCATCTATCAGCGTGACGCGATGGCCCGTGGCACGCCCGGCCGCATCGGCGATGGCGTCTGCGGCAGCGGGATTCGTCCATTGCGCGGCCAGCAGGCGCGCCTCGCTCTGCAACTGCGCGACCTGCTGCTCACCAACGCGCGCATACAGCCGACGATCCAGCACGCCCACGACCGCCGCCAGCATGAGCGACACACCGAGGACGAGGCCCAGCAGGAGGCGTGTAGTGAGGCGCACCGCGTGAATCTAGGCGAGCGCCAGCAGCCGCACGGTGCTGCACTCGCCGCCGTGCGTCGCAGGCACCGTCACGGTCAGCGTGACGATGCCCCGCGCATGCGATAGCCGAAGCCGCGCACCGTCTCGATCAGGTCACCGGCGTCTCCGAGCTTCGTACGCAGGCGCTGGATGTGCATGTCCACCGTGCGTGTCTGGATGTCGGGAGCAGCTTCCCACACGGTCTCCAAAAGGTGCCCGCGCGCCTGCACGCGGCCGCGACGCTCGGCGAGCGTGATGAGCAGCTTGTACTCGGTCGGCGTGAGCTCCACTTCGTCATTCGCGATCGCCACACGATGCGCCGCACGGTCGATGCGGATCGGTCCGATCTGCAGCAGGTCGGCGGGCGTCTCGCCCGAGCCAGCGGTACGACGGAGGATCGCCCCGACGCGCAATACCAGTTCTTGCGGGCTGAACGGCTTGGTGAGATAGTCGTCAGCACCGAGCGACAGTCCGCGAATGCGATCCTGCTCTTCCTTGCGCGCGGTGAGCATCAGCACGGCGATGTGTCGCGTTCCTTCCTCGGCGCGGATGTGCTCCAGCACGTCGAAGCCGCTCATGCCGGGCAACATCAGGTCCAATACCAGCAGCGCCGGCCGCTCGGAGCGCGCGATCGAGAGCGCGTCGGTGCCGTTGGACGCCGTCGAGACACGATAATTCGTCTTTGCGAGATGATACGCGACCAGCGCAACGATGTCCGGCTCATCATCGACAACGAGAATGCGCTCCTGCACGTGCGGGGCTGGACTGGTCATGCGGTGTGTTCCCTTGTCGCCGGGTGCGGGAGCGCATCAGCGGAGTGCTTCCGTCGCTCCTCGGGCACCATCGGAATGTGCGGTGCGCCATTTGTGGCAAGGCGCTGCCGGATCTTTGCCAAAATCATCTCGATCGCCACCGTGTTGTGACCGCCGCGCGGCACGATGACGTCCGCCCATCGCTTGCTTGGTTCGACGAACTGCAGGTGCATGGGGCGCACCGTGTTCACGTATTGCTCCAGAATCTCCTCCAGGGGACGGCCGCGTGAGGCCATGTCACGCTTCACGCGACGCACGAGGCGAATATCCGCATCGGCATCCACGAACACCTTCACATCCAGCCGCTGTCGCAGCCGTTCATCGGTGAAGAGCAGGATGCCATCCACCACCACCACGTCGCACTTCGGGATCCGCACCGTCTCTGCGCTTCGGGCATGCAACGCGTAATCGTACACCGGCTTCTCCACCGGCTCGCCTCGTGACATCGCGTCGAGATGCGCCACGAAAAGGTCCACGTCGAACGCATCGGGATGATCCCAGTTCACGCGATGCAGTTCCTGCATCGTGAGGCCGACATGGTTTCGGTAATACGAATCCATTTCCACGAACGCGACCGACGAGTCGGCCAGCGCCGCAGCCACGCGACGCGCCACGGTGGTCTTGCCTGAGCCGGTGCCCCCAGCGACTCCGATCATCAGCGGGCGGTGCGGCACAGCTCCTCCGTCATGTCAGTCATGTTCGTTTGTGACTGTGTGACTCTTCGTGATGATCCGGTCACGAAACGGTATCGACGTACCGGCATGGGACGGCGCCAGCACCGAGTGAAGCTAGCCGCTTCCGTCGTCTGGAGGGCCGCTCCCGGTCGCCGGCGAGTACGACTACGTTCCTCCCATGAAAGTGATGTCATCGCGCCATTGGCGTTTCGTGACGCTGATGGGGTGTTCGGCCATCACGGCTGGCGTGGCGGCTCAGCCAGTGCCTGCGTCGCGGTCGCTCGTCGTGCTGGCCACGACGGATGTGCACGGACACCTTCGTGGCTGGAATTACTACGACGCGCGTCCGGACAGGGCGCGAAGCCTCGCCGCCGCCGCCACGATCGTCGATTCGGTGCGTCGGGCACACCCGGGCGGCGTGCTGCTCGTGGATGCGGGTGACTTGCTGCAGGGCACTCCGCTGACGACCGTGGCGTCACGTGCGTCGATCACGACGCCGCACCCGGTCATAGCCGCAATGAATGCCATGCGGTACGACGCAGCGGCGCTCGGTAACCACGAGTTCAACTACGGGCTGCCCCTGCTGCGCCGCGTGCTGACACAGGCGCGCTTTCCGTTCCTCTCAGCCAATGCCACGGCGCTCGATCCGCGCGATGCGTTTCCTGCATGGCGACTGGTCCGTCGCGGTGACCTGACCATCGGTGTGATCGGTGCGACGACGCCTGGCGTGATGGTGTGGGATCGCGATCACGTGCGCGGACGAGTGCGATACGGCGCGATTGCGCCTGCGCTGCGCACGGCGGCGGCGGCCGTGCGGCGAGCCGGCGCGGATGTGGTGGTCGCTGTGGTGCACGCTGGGCTTGACGGTGCCGCCAGCTACGACACGATCAGCAGCGGGCTTCCGGGCGAGAACGTCGTCGGGCAGCTGCCGCGTGACGTGCCGGGCCTCGACCTCATCGTATACGGGCATTCGCATCGCGAGATGATCGACACCGTCGTCAATGGCGTGCGACTGATGCAGCCACGCAATGCGGCAGCGACGGTTGGCGCGGCGACGCTGAACTTCACCAGGGTCGCGGGACGCTGGAGGCTGACGTCGTCCAGCGCTGCGTCACTGCAGGTCGACGGGCACGTGGAGTCAGCCGCGGTGCTGCGGGTGACCGAGGCCGCGCATCGCGCCGCGATGGCCTATGCGGCCGAGTCGATCGGGGTCTCGCCGGTCGCATGGCGATCGCAGCTGGCCCGCGCCACCGACCTGCCGTTGACGGACCTCGTGGGTGAGGTGATGCGTCGCGTCTCCGGTGCGCAGCTGGCGGCAAGCCCTGCGTTCTCGCTCGACGCGAGCATCGACAGCGGCACCGTCACCGTCGCGGAGATTGCACGCCTCTACCCATACGAGAACACGTTGCGCGCCGTGCGCATCACCGGTGCCCAGCTCCATGCATTTCTTGAGCACAGTGCGCGCTACTGGAATACCTGGTCACCGGGCGGCACGTCATCACTCGTCAACCGCAACGTGCCGGGCTACAACGTCGACATGGTGGTGGGTGCGACATACGAGGTGGATCTGTCGAAGCCAACAGGGCAGCGCATCCGGGCTCTGGCGGTCAACGGTACGCCGGTGATTGCTGGTGACTCGTTCACGATCGCGTTGAGCAATTATCGGCAGACGGGTGGTGGCGGGTACGCGATGCTGGCCGGTGCGCCGCTCGTATATGAATCCCGGGGCGACATTCGCGAGATGATCGTGGACGCGGTGCGAAAAGCCGGCCGGCTCGATCCGGCCGACTGGGCATCCGTGAACTGGCGCATCGTGCCGGCCGAGGCTGAAGCCGCGGCAAAGGCATCGTTCGCTCGCAGTGGGAATGAGCGTGGGAGCGATGGCGCGCCGTTCAACGGCACCAGACTGCGCGTGATCGGCATGAACGACTTCCACGGCGCGTTCGAAACGCGCCTTGGAGCGAACGGCAGGCTGCTGGGTGGTGCTGGTGCATTCGTGGCCGCGATCCGCCGCGCGCAGGCCGGATGCATCGCGCCGGCGTGCTACTCGGTGATCGTGGATGGCGGCGACGAGTTTCAGGGCACGCCCGCCTCGAACCTCGCGTACGGCCGCACGGTGGTCACGTTGATGGATTCCATCGGCGTCGCGGCCTCGGCGCTGGGCAATCACGAGTTCGACTACGGGCAGGACACGCTGCGGGCACGCATCGCGCAGGCCTCGTACCCCATCCTGTCGGCCAACCTGCGCGACACGCTCGGCAATGTGCCGTCGTGGATCAGGCAGGATGTCATCGTGCAGCGCGGACCGCTGAAGGTGGGCATCATCGGCGTCAGCACGATCGAGACGCCGAACACGACCCGCGCCGTGAACGTGACGGATCTGCGCTTCATCGACCCGGCACCCGTGGTGAGCGCGCGCGCGCAGGCGCTGCGTGCGCAGGGCGCCGACGTGATCGTCGTCACGGGCCACGTGGGCGGATTCTGCACCGCTGGCGCGACCTGCACCGGCGAGATCTTTCAGATGGTGAACCGTCTCACGTCGCGCGTCGATGTCGTCGTGTCCGGCCACTCGCACAGCTACCTCAACACGCGGCTCCGCGGCGTGCCCATCGTCCAGGCACGTTCGCGTGGCGAGGCGATCGACATCGTCGATCTCGCGATCGGTGATTCGACTGCGTGGCAGGCCGGTGACATCAACGCGTCACGGGTGCTCAGTGCCGACGTGCTGGACGTCATGGCGGACACCATCACCGCTGATCCGCAGGCCACCCGCATCGCGCGCCGCGCCGTCGATGCAGTTGCGGGCATCATCGCGCAGCCAGTCGGTCGAATTCTTACGGATATGCGGCGCGACGGCTCGCAGTACGCGCTGGGAAACCTCGTCGCGGACGCGATGCGCGAGGCAGCGAACAGCGACATTGCGGTGATGAACAACGGTGGCATCCGTGCCAATCTGCTCGCCGGTGACGCGAACTTCGGCCGTCTGTATGAAGTGCAGCCGTTCGGCAACACGCTCTACACGCTGAAGGTACGCGGTTCCGACCTGCGCACTTACCTGTCGCGGCTCGTTGCCGGTGCCTCGCTGCGCGCGCATGTCAGCGGCGTGCAGCTCCGCTTCGATCCGGCGCGCCCCGCCGATGCCCGCTTGATCGACGTCCGCGTCGGCGGGCAGGCCATAAACCCGAAGCGCATCTACACCGTCACGCTGAACGACTTCATGGTGATGGGCGGAGACGGACTCGGTCTCGCGGGCGTTGCATTGGAGACGACGCCGAACGAGATCGTCGATCTCGATGCATTGATCGCCTACATCCGCGCACGTCCACTGGGCGTTGCTGCACCGCTGGTGGACCGGATCGTTCCGGTCACACCGTGAGCCCGCTTCCATGCCACTGATTGCATGACCATGACCTTTGTTCGTGTGTACGTGAATGCCCGCGGCCACGATGTGCCGCTGAGCGCCACCGCGCTGGATGCCATAACACTGGCTGATGCTGACGAAGCGGCGGCCGTTGCCGCGGGCACGCGACTGATCACCGACAGCCGCGGCCTGCCGGTGCCGCCCGAAACGCCTGTCTACGGTGGTGTGATCTACCGCACCATCAGCAGCCGCGCGCGCAATGCCGAGGCCACCTCGTGAGCCCGTCGCTCGTTGCATCCGATCGGTCGCTGCTGCGCCGGCTCCCGAAGGCTGAACTGCATTGTCATCTCGACGGCTCCGTTCGTCCCGAGACCATGATCGAGCTGGCACGCGAATACAACGTGGTGTTGCCGGCCGACGACGCCGACGAGCTGCGCGAGTACATGCGCGTGGACGATGCGCGGAACCTCGAGGATTACCTGCTGCGCTTCGACACGACGTTGTCGGTGATGCAGACCGAGGAGTCGCTCGAACGCATTGCCTACGAGCTCGCGGTAGATGTCGCCGCGGAAGGTGTGCGCTACATCGAGATGCGTTTTGCGCCGCCACTGAACACGCTGCAAGGTCTCTCGCTGGAGCAGGCGGTCGAGGCGCCGCTCCGCGGCATTCGCCGCGCCGAGCGTGAATTGGACATCACGGCCCGCGTCATCGTCTGCAGCCTGCGTCACTACGATCCGATGCTGTCGATGGAGCTCGCAAAGCTGGCGGTGGGCTACAAGGATAGTGGGGTGGTGGGTTTCGACCTGGCGGGTGGCGAATTCGGCAATCCCGCTTCGCGGCATGCCGCTGCGTTCGATTACTGCACGGAACATGGACTGGCCTGCACCTGCCATGCGGGCGAAGGTGACGGACCGGACTCCATCCGGCAGGCCGTGCATGACTGTCACGCCCACCGGATCGGGCACGCCACGCGACTGCTCGAGGATCCGGCTCTTGCCGAGGAGGTTCACGAGCGTGGCATCGCGTTGGAACTCTGCCTCACCAGCAACGTGCAGACACGCGCCACCGAGCGGTACGAGACGCATCCACTCAAGCAGTTTCTCGCGCGCGGCATGAACGTCTGCCTCAACACCGACAACCGGCTGATGTCGGGTACGACACTGGTCGATGAGTACCACCACGCCGCCACCAGCTGCGACTGCACGTTCGACGAGCTTGCCGGCATGGCGCTGGACAGCTTCCGCAGCAGCTTTCTTCCAGAAACAGAGAAGCTGGCAATGGTCGCGCGCATGCAGCGCGAGATCGATGCGATCCGCACCGGAGCCTCGGCATGACCGACCGCAGCGCAGCCGACGACACGCTGCCACCCTCCGACCTCCAGTTCATGCAGGATTATGGCAGTGCGGCTGCGGAGCAGGCGGCGACGGTCGTGCGTGCGCGGGTCGGGAGTGGCATGCAGCCACCCGTCGCCGCCATCGTCTTGGGCTCGGGGCTGGGCGGACTCGCGGATCGCATCACGAGTGCCACCCGCGTGCCATTTCACGAGATCCCGGGCTTTCCGCAGGCGACGGTGGAAGGTCATGCAGGCGCGCTCATCGTCGGCCTGCTCGACGGGCAGCCGATCCTTTGCCTTGCCGGCCGCTTTCACCTGTACGAGGCGCATCCGGCAGCGGTTGCCGCGTTCCCGATCCGGCTCATGCACGCACTTGGCGCACGCACGCTCATCATTTCAAATGCCGCCGGCGGCGTGCGGCGGAGCTTGACGCCCGGCACGCTGATGCGGATCGACGATCACATCAACTTGACGAACCGCCACGCGCTCATCGGACCGTCGCAGGACGGTGAGTCGCGTTTTCCCGACATGTCGGCACCGTACGATCGTACGCTGGCCGCGACGCTGGATGCGACGGCGCTGCAGATGGGTATTCCACTGGACGTCGGCGTGTACTGCGGCCTGCTGGGACCGACTTACGAAACGCCGGCCGAAGTGCGCATGCTGGAACGACTCGGTGCCGATGCGGTCGGCATGAGCACTGTGCCAGAGGTGATCCAGGCACGTGCGCTTGGCATGCGCTGCGTGGGTGTGAGCTTGATCACGAATGCCGCGGCCGGATATACCGGGCAGACGCTGAACCACGCCGAGGTGCTCGCGTCGGCGCGCGAGGCGGCGGGCCGGTTCCAGTCATTGATCGCGGCGTTCGTCTGCACATTGCAGCACGAGGCAGTCACGGCGAGTTGACACGGCGTCCCCTCATCAAGCAGCCGACAGCTCGATGAGGGGCGTTACGTCGAGCCGCGGGAATTGCTACCGTGCCCCGGCCGGCTTCGGTGTCTGCGGCAGCGACCGAAGCCGTGCCTTGAAGGCCTGAAAGCCGGGCGTGTCGCGCGTCACGCTGCGAAGCGACCCTGCAGGAAGCGCTGCGATCTCGCGTCGTGTTGCCGCGATGCGATCTTCCTCGACAGGGTGACTGGCCAGGAAGCCCGCGCTGCTTCCTCCCTTGGAATCACGTTCGGCGAGCATGATCTCGAACATTTCGGGCAGCCCGCGCGGATCGAGGCCGGCGCGCAGCACATACTTCACGCCATACTGATCGGCCTCGTTTTCGTCGCCGCGACTGAACTTCGCCATGATGGCCGTCGCGCCAAGATTCAGCAGGTCGCCACCACCATTCTGGCAGAAGCTTGGCTGCAGAATGCAGGCGACGGTGGCGCCGATGCCGATCTTCTGGCCCTTCTCCATCTGCTTCACGGAATGGCGCTGCGTGACATGCGCGATCTCGTGACCCACCACGCCGGCAAGCTGAGACAGCGTCTGCGCGCGCATGATCAGGCCCTTGTTGACGTAGATGTAGCCGCCCGGCACCGCGAACGCATTGATGTCCGGATCGTCCACGATCGTGAATCGCCAGTTGCGACCCTGGTCATCGACGAGCACCGCAAGCGAGTCGCCAAGCCGGTTCATGTAGGCATTCGCCTCGGGGTCGCGCACAATGGGAAGTTGCGCGTTAATCTGTTGCGCATAATTCACACCCATCTCGGCTTCCTGCTGTGGCGAAACGCTGGCGCAGCCCGCAGCTGTACCGGCCAGCGCGACCACAGCCAGCAGGCGACGTCGATACGTGTGCGTGGTGCGATGTGCAGTGCTCATGTGAGTGTCGATTGTGGTGCGCATAGCGTCAATTTCGTTGAACGGACACAGGAGACATAAGTGAGTTTGCTGACCGTAGCCCGCGATCTGCACCGTCGCAAGGCTCGAGAGCGGAGCGGACGTTTTGTAGCCGAGGGGCTGCGCACGGTCGAGGAACTGCTGCGGAGCGGACTGCCGGTCGACGGAATCCTGGTCGCCGAGAGTGCACGCGCCGTGCCGCGTGCTGCAATGCTGCTCGATCGCGCACACAACGCGGGCGTGCCGGTGGTCACCGTGACGGAACACGCCTTCGAGTCCGCCGCCGGCACCGACGCGCCGCAGGGCGTGCTGGCGGTCGCGGAAACGCCTGTATTCAGCATAGACATGCTGCCCACGCATGGTCTGCGATTGCTTGTGCTGGACGCCGTCCAGGATCCAGGCAACGTGGGGACCATTCTCCGCACGGCGGCGGCGTTCAACGTGACGGCCACGATTGCCCTCCCGGGAACAGTTGACCTTTGGAATGCCAAGGTCGTCCGTAGCGCGATGGGCAGTCACTTCGTCCACCCCACAATGTTCAGTACCGCTGACGCACTTGCCTCGTTCCTTGCCGAACGGGGAATTCCCCTGTGGGGCGCCGATGCGGCCGGAACACCGGTGCCGGAACTCGTGGTGCCCGTGCAATGGGCATTGGCCGTGGGGAACGAAGGGGCTGGCCTGTCTTCCGCCACGCATGCAGTGGTCGCACAGACCATCGCGCTGCCGATCAGTGCCGCCGTCGAGTCACTCAACGTGGCCGTGGCGACCGGCATTCTCCTGTTCGCACTTCGCTGAGCCTCGTGGACGTCACCGCCTTCACCATCCTCGCCTTCACGCTGCTCGGTGCCTGCTTCGGGTCCTTTCTCAACGTGTGCGTATCACGCTGGCCCGCGGGCCTGTCAGTCGTACGCCCGGCGAGCCGGTGCCCCAAGTGCGAGCGCGAGATCCGGTGGCATGAGAACGTGCCGGTGTTCGGATGGCTGCGGCTGGGCGGTAAGTGCGCGGGTTGCGCGCTGTCGATCTCCATCGAGTATCCGTTGGTGGAACTCAGCGTCGCGCTGCTCTGGGCAGGATCAGCGTACATGGCAGGTCCCGGACTCGACGCGCTGCGCCTTGCGATATTCGCGACGCTCATGCTGGGCATCACGCTCACCGACGCGAAGCACTACGTGATTCCCGATGGTTTCACGGTCTTCGGCTTGATCTTCCTGCTCGTCACGAGTGTCATCGCCTTTCTCAATGGCGCGAGCGGACCGTGGTTCGTGCCGCCGATCGAGGCGGTGTATGGCGCATGCGCCGGTGCCGGTTTCATCGCAATCATCGGCTGGCTGGGCGAGGTCGCGCTGAAAAAAGAAGCGATGGGCTTCGGCGACGCGACATTGATGGCGGTCGTCGGTGCGGCCATCGGGCCGACACGGGCGATCATCACGGTGTTCGTCGCCGCCGCACTCGGTGCCACAGCCTTCCTCTGCGTGGTGTATCCGATCGCCTGGATGCGTGCCAGGCAGCAGGGCCGCGAGTTCGAGGCGCCCCTCGTACCGTTCGGCGTTTTCCTGGCGCCGGCCGCTGTCGGCATGCTGCTCGCCGGTGATGCATTGCTTCAATGGGGCGGTACGTACCTCGGCGTGCCGCTGCAGTGAGTACCATCAAAATTTCCGACCCCGACATCGTGCGCCGTTCCGCCATCATCGCCATCTTCGCGCTCGCGCTCGTCGCCTGCGACCGCAAACCGCTGCCGAAGGCCGGCGATCTGCGCGCCGAAGTCGAGGCGCTCGTACCGAAGGTCGAGGCGAGTGCCGGCTTGAAGTTCAAGACGCCGCCCAACGTCGCGACGCAGTCACGGGCCGAGGTGCAGAAATTTCTCCTCGACCAGTTCGCCAAGCCCGCGGTCCGCCGCGACCTGGATTACAAGATCGGCGTGTGGAAGCGACTTGGTGTCGTCCCGGATACGGCGGATGTGATCGGCCTGCTCACGCGCCTGCTGACGGAGCAGGTCGTCGGCTTCTACGATCCGAAGCGCAAGACGCTTTTCGTCGTCGAGGGGCGCAACGGCGTCGAACGCGAAACGGTGATCCGGCACGAACTCACGCACGCGCTGCAGGACCAGTACGTGAACCTCGATTCCATCCAGAACATCCAGAATGACGATGATCGCGTCGAGGCCGCACAGGCGGTATTCGAGGGTCATGCGACCGTGATGATGATCGGCAATGCCAGTCGCACCATCGCGTGGGACAAGGCACGCGAGAGCATACGCGATGCGCGTGCCTCGAACCCGGTCTTCGGCTCGGCACCATCGTTCATTGCCGAGGGGCTGCTGTTTCCATACCTCGGGGGCGCCGAGTTCGTGCGCACGGCGATGGGGGACGGCATCAGCAGCGCGCAATTGCTCGCCGAGCTGCCGTCCAGCACGTCCCAGGTGCTTCACCGGGAAAAGTGGGGTGCGAAGGGCAATGCTGCCGAGGTCGTGCGCTTCACGGCGGCGTCCGGCGCCACGATCCGCTACGAGAACAGCTTCGGTGAGTTCGAGACGCGGCTGCTGTTGGCTGAGCTGCTCGGCGACGTGGCGCGGGGCGCGGCTGCCGCACGCGGGCATGACGGCGATCGCTATGCGGTGCTCGCGTTTCCGTCTGGTGATGGTCTTGCGCTCGTGACCGCGTGGGATACGCCACTGGATGCCGAGGAGTTCGCGGAAACCGCGGCGTCCGCGATGGCGAAGCGGTACGGGTCGACGGTAGTCTCGACCAAGGGACAGCGCGAGATCATCGCGTCAGGGCGCCGGGTGACCGTGCGGACCGAAAAAGTCGGCACACGTGACATCACGGTCCTCGAAGACGTGCCCGACGGCGTCCGGTCGCCGGTCGTCACGGCGGCAGCTGTGACGCTCACACCTCGGTAGGCATCGCTGCGCACTCATACGGCGGGACGTGGCGATGCTGTGTGGCATCGGGAGTGCTACGGTGGCGGTCACGGAGAATCGGGGCAAATTCCGGTAGGCGAGACTTGCGCGGCGTGGCCGGCACAGCTCGTTTTTTTGCGCTCCGGAGCCTCCGGAAGCACCGGCGATCCCTCATATTTCCCGCATGACTGCTCCAACGAATGAACTGCTTGCGAAGGTCGAAGTCCTGGCGGACCTGGAACCGCTCGTCGACGACCTGATGACCACGCACGAAGCGAAACGCGTCCTCTGGTTTCCGAGCGAGTTGCTGGCGCCGGCACCGGATACGGACCCTGATGTCTACGTCAAGCAGCTGCGCGAGCGCAGTGAAGGCATCTCGACACCCGCACGCGTCGCACTGGCCCTCAACCTTCTCACGGAAGAAGGCCTGCCGCATTTCCATCGCCTGTTGGCGGTGTACCTCGGCAGCGACTCCTTCTGGTCCCGCTGGACGAACCTTTGGACTGCGGAGGAGGACCGTCATGGCGCCGTGCTGCATGACTACATGCACGACAGCCGTATCCTTAACAGTCCGGTGCTGGAGAAGATGCAGTTCGAGTACATCAAGGCGGGCTTCGAGCCGGCATGGGACAAGGACCCATACCGCGTATTCGTTTACACGTCGCTGCAGGAGCGAGCGACGCAGGTGAGTCATGCCAACACCGGGAAGCTGGCTGGCGTGAACGAACCGCTCATCGGTGAGGTGCTGTCGAACGTCGCGAAGGAGGAGGCGCGTCATTACACGTTCTATCGCGCAATTTTCAAGGCCGTGATGGAGCGTGACCCGAATCGCGCGATGGTATCCGCCGCCGAGATCATGCCGTCGATCGAGATGCCGGGTGTCGCGATGCCGCACTTCCGCGAGATGGCGGATGTCGTGCGCCGCGCCGGTATCTACGGCCCGCGCGATTACCTGAAGATTGTGGAGGAACTGATTCGCTATTGGGCCATCGAAGCGGTCACCGGCCTCGACGAAATCGGGAAGAAGGCACAGGAGAAGATCATGGGTGTTCCCGCGCGTCTCGTGCGCGTGGCGGACGTGATGGAGACGCGCAGCCGTGCGAAGACATTTTCGTTCGACGTCGCGTTTGCCCGCGAATTCGCGATGGATTGATGCGAAACCGACATATGAGTTCAATTGCGCTGCTGGCGCTGGGGCTGACGCTGACGGCCGGCATCAATGGTTGCAGCGAGTCGACGGGGAGCACGCAGCCGGCAACATCGGGCGGCGTGATTGCCGGCATGACTTTCACGCTGAGGGGCGCCACGTTCACGAACGTTTCCAGTGCACTGCCGACGTCGGACATGTCGTTCACGGCGCCCGTGTTGAGCAAGAACCGCGATCCCTCGAGTACGGTGCCGGCGACCATCAGCATCAGCGCCGCCGAGCCGTTCGAAACGGTGTTCATCCAGCCGCGTGGGACGGACGGCTATCTGCGCGTCACGTTGCCCGCGCGCACGTCGCTGACCGGGATAGACGTGAGGTACAATGCTTCGAACACTCCTCCCGGAAACCTCACGATTTCCGTTGGCAGCGGGACTCGTGCGTCGCGTCAGACATCGCTCGCGTTGATCACGATCACGAATTGACAGGCGCGTGGTGGCCGGCACGCGTGATGTGAAGGCCGGATGCAGGTGCGCCTCGCCGATCGGATCGGCGAGG
>ENA-OFCX01000060-OFCX01000060.1-metagenomes-genome-assembly--contig:-NODE-60-length-55459-cov-5.428363_pt1 | contig 55459 bp, 56 predicted proteins | sample MGYA00153384_OFCX01 | MGnify analysis MGYA00153384
GTCGTGGGGCGATCACAAGCCATTGCCAACGACGCAGTGCGCCCAAGGCCAGCTGGGCAGATGTCAACCTTATTTACTGAAGAGTCCTTAGTGTGCCTGATTCAAAAAAGAGGTGCTGTATCGCTGTAAGCTTCCTCTTGACCGCGCGTTTCAATCGGGCGATAGCCTGCTCGACTTGATCCAGGTCCAAATGCCGCCCAAAACGCACCGCTGCTGTAAGCGATACATTGCCATGGTCGAGCTGCATGGTCAACAATTGCCTGACGCTTCGAACGGCTGCATCCGCATTAATGATTTTCTGTAGTTGCAAAATTTGCTCGCGATCCACACTTTCGCCAACGAGTAGCCCGCCGCACTTTCTGGCCAGCACGGCGGCTGCAACCACCAACACCAACCCAATCAAAATCGACGCGATGGGATCGAAAATCGGATTGTCAGAGGTGTGACTCAGCCACACGCCCAGCACAGCGATGGCGATGCCCGCCAGCGCGGCTGAGTCTGCTACGAACACGGTGAACACCGATGGATCAGCGCTGCGAAGCACGGTTTGCCAAACGCTCTCATTGGGTCGCGCCTGTTGTCGCAACAATTTTTGCGACACGCGCCAACTAGATAATTTGAACAACCCCGCGACGGCGAGCACGATGTCAACACGCCTATTGGGGCGAGCAGCGCACGAGCGTTAATTGTGTGTTGTTCGCCCGCGAAGTGTGTCGCGCAGAATGCGTGTCGTCTGTGCGGTATCACGCATATCGTGTGACTGCTGAGTTATTAATGATTCAACTAAATGCGTCCTATCGCAACCGGTATCGCTCCCTCCATGTGAGGGAGAGGAAGGTGAACCGCTGTCATTAGATTGACTCGGTCATAGCAACTTTCTTGTGCGCTATCGCACAGCCCGGAGCTGCCAATCCCAACACAACATTCAACTGCGCAATCGTATTCATCGCATCGGCGGAAAGGTATCGCATCTATATCGTCGGGCACGTCAATGAATCGACGTATCGCGTGTGGCGTCTCTATATGGGGCCTGTGCGCTCGAATTTGAGTCGGGCGAAAGTGGCGATCCAAGTGCTGGGCTGCAAACGTGGTGTGGGCTGCGCCGCATTGCCGCTGACGCGACGGCATCTGTATTGCGCAACCAAAGGTCGCGCGTAACGTGCTTTTGAGCGACGCTGCACGGAGTTTCGCGCTGAACGTTAGGCATCACGCTCGGTGCGGCAGCGCACCGACGCGAGAGGGGTCATTCGAGATCATCGAAGCGTGCAGCTATAAATCTTCAGGAGAAAAGTGCTTAATCGAGAATAGTCTGAGTGCATCCGCGCCTGCAATGAGTGCGTTGTCGCGTGTCTGCAATGTGCGTCTGCGTGTTTGAAGGAGGGCGACGTTGCATCGATGACGCGATGCAACGCGTTGGCGCTTGAGTGCGCCGATGTGTGTAGGCTTACCGCATCCTCCGTGGCGTGGGGCAGCGAGCACATGAACGCCGTGTGTTCGCTGTGCGCCGCCGTGTGTCAAACCTGTGCCAGCGAATGCGCTAAACACCCGATGGATCACAGCGGGCGCTGCGCTGAGGCGTGTAAACAGTGCGCGGCGGTGTGTCGCGGCATGTCGTAGCGGCTAAGGCGGTGCACGGCTTACGGCTTACTGCTTCGATGTGCCGCATACGGCGAGAAACGCAAGCGCTACCGTGACGCCCTGCTTTAACAATCGCTCGGGTTTATAGCGCTTCTCGCTGTCACCGGCTACGCGGGTGTCTACGTCCGCACGATAGACTGCCCGCCCAGCATAGCCGTCTCAGTTATGCTGCGCTGATGTCCCCACGCCCCTCACCACCCGCGCTACCGCCTGCATTGTCAGGCGAGCGAATCGAGTTTGACTGCGCTGCCGGTCGCGTTTCGTACTATCGAGCGACGCCGAACAGCGCTGACTGTCATGCGGCCCCGATGCTGCTTATTCACAGCATGAACGCGGCGGGCAGTGCCGCTGAAATGCGGCCTGTTTACGAGCACTACGGCCCATCGCGAACGGTGTATGCGATTGATCTGCCGGGGTTCGGTTTTTCGGAGCGCAGCGACCGCGCTTATGTGCCGCGATTGATGATTGAAGCGGTGCTAGCGCTGGTTGCACGCATCCGGGCTGAGCATCAGGGCGCAACGATTGACGCGCTCGCCCTGTCATTAGGCTGTGAATTTCTGGCCCGCGCAGCACAAGAGTCCCCCGCCGACTTCGCGAGCGTTGCACTGGTCAGCCCGACTGGATTTAACGGCAAAAAGCCGCGCCTTGGTCTGCCGCAGAGCCTCGTTGGCTCGTATCGTGCACAGCGTGTGCTCGCGTGGTCGGGCTGGAGCGATGGGTTGTTTCGTCAGCTCACCCGCCCTGGCGTGATTCGCTTTTTTCTGGAGAAAACGTGGGGGGCAAAGCAGATTGATGAGCCGATGTTTGACTACGCCGTCGTCACCACGCGCCAACCGGGTGCCAAGCATGCGCCGCTGTACTTCTTGTCGGCGCTGCTGTTTAGTGCTGACATCATGCGTGTGTATGACGCACTGACCCCGCGCGTGTGGCTTGTTCATGGCGTTCGCGGTGACTTTGTCGACTACCGCTTGAAGTCGCGCTTCACTCAAGCCGCGAATTGGACGATGGATGTCATGGCCACAGGCGCGATGCCGTACTTTGAAATTCCCAACGAGTTTTTTTCGAAGTACGATGCGTTCTTGGCGAAGCGATAGCGACCAGCGAACGCGTCGGTTGCGGGCCTTCGCTGTTTCCCACAGAGGCCGCAAAGCCACGCCGCCGCTCCACCGTCGTTTGCGAAGCGTCTGGCGCGCTATCCTTGCGCCTCTGGATTCGCCCCATGCTTTGACGGTTGTGTCGGTTGGCGGCAACCTTCACTTCACAGGTCACCATGTTCGAACAAGCCTTCAAAAATATCGACGACGTTCTGTGGAAAGAAGCGGGCTGCATCACCGAGCTTGATTACACCGAACAAACGTCGTGGCTCTTATTCCTGAAGTATCTCGACGGCCTTGAGGTCGAGAAGTCGCAGGAAGCCGAGCTGGAGGGCAAAACCTACACCCACATCATCGCGCCGCCGTACCGATGGAAAAGCTGGGCCGCGCCGAAGGACGCCAGCGGCAAGCTTGACCAAAAAAAAGGTCATGGTTGGCGACGACCTGACGCGGTTTGTGAATGAAACGCTGTTTCCGTACCTGCAACAGTTGAAGCTTAGCGCCAGCGGCCCCAACACGCTCGAATACAAAATCGGCGAAATTTCGGCGAGATCGAAAACAAGATTTTCAGCGGCTACAACCTGCGCGAAATCATTGACCACATCGACACGCTCAACTTCCGCTCGCAGACCGAAAAGCAAGAGCTGTCGCACCTGTACGAAGCCAAAATCAAGAACATGGGCAACGCCAGCCGGAACGGCGGCGAGTACTACACGCCGCGCCCGCTGATCCGCGCCATGATCAAAGTGGTGCAGCCGAAAATCGGCGAGACGATTTATGACGGCGCCTGTGGGTCCGCCGGCTTTTTGTGCGAAGCGTTTGACTACCTGCGCCCGCTCGCCAGCAAGGCCGCCGACCTCAAAACGTTGCAGGAAAAAACGTTTTACGGGCAGGAGAAAAAGCACCTCGCCTACGTCATCGCGATCATGAACCTGATCCTGCACGGCATCGAAGTGCCGAACATCGTACACACCAACACGCTCGCTGAAAACATCAGTGACATTCAGGAAAAAGATCGCCACAACATCATCCTCGCCAACCCGCCGTTCGGCGGCAAGGAGAGGAAGGAAGTGCAGCAAAACTTCACCATTAAAACCGGTGAAACCGCGTTCCTGTTCATGCAGCACTTCATCAAAAAGCTTCGCGCCGGTGGCCGTGCGGCGGTGGTGATTAAGAACACGTTTTTGTCGAACACCGACAACGCCAGCGTCAGCCTGCGCAAAATGCTGCTGGAGGCAACGAACTTGCACACCATTCTCGACTGCCCCGGCGGCACCTTTCTCGGCGCGGGCGTTAAAACCGTGGTGCTGTTTTTCGAGAAGGGCGCGCCGACCCGAAAGACCTGGTACTACCAGCTCGAACCCGGCCGCAACATGGGCAAAACCAACCCGCTCAACGACGCGGATCTGACCGAATTCATCACGCTGCAAAAGACCTTTGCCGACTCGCCGAAAAGCTGGAGTGTGGACGCCACGAGCATCGACGCCGTCACGTTCGATCTGTCGGTGAAAAACCCGGATGGCGGTGAAGTCGTTACGCACCGTAGCCCGCAGGACATCATGGATGAGATTGCGTTGCTGGATGCGGAGAGTGCCGAAGTATTGGCCGGGATTCGGGGTTTGTTGTGACCGGAGCGTGGCCTACACAATCACTCGCCGAAGCCTGCCAAATCAAGCCGCCGAAGTCCGACGCACGGCGTCATCTTGCCGCTACGGATTTGGTGTCTTTCGCTCCGATGGAGGATTTGGGCATTGATCGAAAGCTCCTCGTGCCCCGAGGTACGCGTGCATTGGCGGACGTTGCTGGCAGCTACACATACTTCGCTGACGGTGACGTGTTGCTAGCGAAAATTACACCCTGCTTTGAGAACGGGAAACTCGGAATTGCAGCCAATCTGACCAACGGCGTTGGATTCGGCTCTAGCGAATACATGGTCTTTCGGCCAAGCCCGGCGTTAGACAAAGTATGGCTTTACTACTATCTCTCACGCGAAACTTTTCGCACCGAAGGCGCAGCGCGCATGAGCGGCGCGGTCGGGCATAAGCGCGTTGCAAAGGAGTTCATTGACGCGTATCCGATTCCAGTTCCGCCGCTCCCCGAACAGCAGCGCATCGTCGGCATCCTCGACGAAGCGTTTGACGGCATCGCCACCGCCAAAGCCAACGCCGAAAAGAACCTTCAAAACGCCCGCGCCCTATTCGAAAGCCACCTGCAATCTGTTTTCACGCAGCGCGGCGATGGCTTCGCACTCAAGAAATTGAGCGACGTTTGCGCGATTACTTCAACGCTTGTTGACCCTCGTAAAGACGAATTTCTAGTCCTGACGCACGTTGGCGCGGGAAACATTGAATCGCAAACGGGCGTATTCGTTAAACTGAAAACTGCGCTTGAAGAAGGCTTGATTTCCGGCAAATTTCTTTTCGACGAATCAATGGTTCTTTACAGCAAAATTCGACCGTATCTCATGAAGGTCGCACGGCCGGATTTCAACGGATTGTGCAGTGCAGACATGTATCCGCTCGCGCCAACGGCTGGTGAAATCACCCGCGACTATCTTTTTCATCTGCTGCTCAGCAAACCGTTTACTGACTACGCGATTCAAGGCTCCGCCCGAGCGGGAATGCCCAAGGTCAATCGTGAACATCTCTTCGAATTTGCAGTTTGGCTACCTGCGATTAAGAAGCAAACGGAACTCGCGGCGAAGCTCGATGAACTCCACGAAGAAACCCAACGCCTCGAATCCCTCTACCAGCGCAAACTCAACGCGCTCGACGAACTGAAAAAATCGTTGCTGCATCAGGCGTTCAGCGGGGCGTTGTGAATGGCCCCTTCTCCCGCAAGCGGGAGAGGGAAGCTGCATTGCCGCTTCGCGAGAATGACGAAAGGTTGGGATAGGCATAGCGCTTATGGTTCCTGCGCGGTTTCGCCTAATGGCTTTTTAATAAAACGACCGCTGCATGGGGGCTATAGCCAGTATTCTCTGACAATCAATAATCATACAAATCGGCTGATAGCCCCCATGAAATAAGGATATCAGCGAAAAGCTGCCTCCACAGAATCAGACGTTGAATCATCTGTCCGACGCATTGAAAACCGTTGCATGTAACGCGTTCGCCGCGTAAAATGTTGCATGTAACGCAATTATTGGAGCTGGCAGATGAGCGCAACAACGTCGGTACGAGTACAAAAACATCGAGTGGCTTTGCGCGCTTCCGGTTTGCGACCGCTGCAAATTTGGGTGCCAGATACGCGACGGGCGGGCTTTGCCGAGGAGTGTCGCCGTCAGTCAATGCTGTTGCAAAGCGATACGCTGGAGCGCGAAACCGCCGACTGGCTTGCTGCGGCGGCTGATCGTGACGGCTGGCAATAGTGCTGGCTCCGGTTCAGCCACCGCAGGCAATGCTCGCATTAAGCCGGGGCGACGTGGTGACCGTCGCGTTGCAGGGTGATCTGGGTAAACCACGCCCGGCACTGGTGATCCAGTCTGACCTGTTTGATGTGCATCCCTCGGTGACTATCCTGCCGATCACGAGCGAGCTGCGCGACGCCCCGCTTTTTCGCATTGCGCTGCGTGCAGGCGAAGTCACCGGCCTCGCTAGAGCGTCACAGGTGATGGTGGACAAGCCGCAGTCGATTCCCCGCGAAAAGATCGGTTCGGTGTGCGGTCGCGCCGACGACGAAACCATGCTGGCGGTGAATCGTGCGCTGGCGGTGTTTCTTGGGTTTGCGTGACCACCGAAATGGCAGCGCCGCAATCCGGGCCAGCGTCACTTGACAAATAACTTGACTCACACTTGACGCGCTCTTGCCTGTTCGTTAGCCTTCTCGCATGGCCTACGTTCCGCATTTCGTCATCAACGCGGCCCTGCTCAATGAGGTTGAGCGCGTGGCGGCGTTGCGCGAGCGCATTCAGAGTGCGGCGGTGGATCTGGCGTGGATTCCGGCGCTGCAAAAGGACGCACGAACGCGCAACGTGCATGCGTCCACCGCCATCGAGGGCAACCCGCTGACGCTGCAGCAAGTGCGCGCGCTGGAAGAAGGGCGCGAGTTGTCACGCGCGGGCGCTCGGCCAAAGCGTGAAGTGATCAACTATTTCGCCGGATTGCGTTACGTCGAAAAAAACGTGAGCATCGATACGATCCGGCAGGACGATGTGCTGGAGCTGCACCGCATTCTGGCCGGCGAGGTGATGGATCAGGGTGAGGCGGGAAAGTATCGAATGATCAGCGTGCGCGTCGGCGACTATCTGCCACCGCCACCGGACGCGGTGTCCGGTCTGATGTTTGAACTGCTGACGTGGTGGAACACGGCCGCTTTGAAGCTCTCACCCGTGCTGAGTTCGGCGATCCTGCATCACCGTTTTGAGTCAATTCATCCGTTCGCCGACGGCAATGGCCGCAGCGGGCGGGCGCTGGCGTTGTGGGAGCTTTATCGGCGCGGGTTTGATACGCATCACATTTTTTCGGTGGATGAGTTTTATTGGGAAGATCGGCCACGCTATTACGCCGCACTGGACGCCGTGCGCCATGCGGGCGACGATTTGAGTGGTTGGCTGGAGTATTGCGCCGAAGGTTTACGCACAACGCTGGAGCGCGCGTGGTTGCGCATTCAGACGATTCAAGGTGGCGCTTCAGGCGCGCGAAAGCTCGCGCTGCGGCCACGGCAGGAGCAGCTGCTGCACCTGCTGCGCGACCACGGCAGCATGGCCCCGAATGAAATTTGGTCAGCGCTCGCCGTATCGCGGCAGGGGGCGATGGATTTGTTGCGTCCGTTGATCGAGGCCGGACTCGTCGAAAAAGTCGGCGGCGCGAAGACCGGGCATTACGTTTTAAAGAACGTGTGAGCTGATAAACGACGTGATCATGCCAACCACTGACGAAACACGTATCGAATCCGAAGCGCTGGACTTCGCGCGGAGCCACAAGCAAACAATTGCCAAACGACTGACTGATCCGAAAATATTCGTGGCGGAGGCAATTCCAGTGTCAGTTTTTATGGCGGGATCGCCCGGTGCCGGCAAAACTGAAGCCTCGCTCGAGTTGTTGAAGAGGTTCGGTGAAGGCGCTGCGATACGCATTGACCCAGACGAGTTGCGCGCAGAGTTTCCGGCGTATGACGGTCGCAACGCGTGGCTATTTCAGAAGGCAGTGTCGGTGTTGGTGGACAAGATTCACGATTTGGCTTTGAGCCAGCGCCAGAGCTTTCTGCTTGACGGGACGCTGTCGCACTACGATATTGCTCAGCGCAACATCACACGGTCGTTGAACAAGGAACGGCCGGTGCAAATACTCTACGTGTATCAGGAGCCACAGCTCGCCTGGAACTTCGTGCAGGCGCGAGAGGCCATAGAAGGACGGCGCATTCGTCCCGAACATTTTGTCGAGCAGTACTTTGCAGCCAGAGAAGTGGTCAATCGACTGAAACTAGAGTTCGGAAAGCGCATTCACGTTGATCTGCTGCTTAAAAACAATGACAACAGTCAGCGCTTGTATGTTGCTGGCGTGGACCAAATTGACCATCACGTCCCAGAGAGGCACAGTCGCGCCGATGTTGAGTCGATGCTGAAATTACGCTAACGTAGTGCTATGTTTTCAATCTTCACACCAAAACCCGTTGCATCATCGCGTTTTTCCGATTTCATCCGCAACGCGTCGTCACGCGAAAAAAAACGGGTGTACGCGGACGTGCTGAAGAAAGCTACCGAACGTCAGAACGAACTGGTGAGTCGTATTAAATCGCCTGCCCTAAAGAACCCAACAGTTAGCCAAAGCATTCGCTGACACAGGCTTCATTCTGTCTTCTGAAGGCCCTGGCTTATCTGCCCGGGCCTTTTTACTTATTGACGCCACGATTGATTGTTTCTAGCGCCAGGCTGCGTCCGCAGCGGTGATCATGCTGTACGATTTGACATGATCTGTATCTGCTTTGAGCCACATTGAACGAAGCCGAAACCCGCGCCGAACATATCGACCCCGCGCTCGCCCGCTCGGGGTGGGGCGTGGTCGAGGGCAGTCGCATCCGCCGTGAGTAAGAGATTTCGCCAGGGCGGATCGAAGGCGCGGGGCGGCGTGGTAAGCGTGTGAAGGCGGACTACATCCTTGAATATCGCAATACCAAGCTTGCTGTGGTGGAGGCTAAAACTTGGGATTTGCCGCTGACTGAGGGCGTGGCGCAGGCCAAGGATCACTCGGGCAAGCTTTCGATTCGGTTTACGTATTCAGCGAACGGTCAGGGCGTTTACGGCATTGATATGGAAACCGGCGCGGAAGGCGAGCTGGCGCAGTCTCCGACGCCGCAAGCATTGTGGGATCGCACCTTTGCGCTGGCGAACGCTTGGCGAGACCGGTTTGCTGCCGTGCCGTTCCCCGACAAGAGCGGTCACTGGACGATTCGTTTCTATCAGGAGCTTGCGGTCAATCGTGTCTTGGAGGTAATTAGCGCAGGACGTGATCGGGTGTTGCTGACGCTGGCTACCGGAACGGGCAAGACGTCGATTGCGTTTCAGATTGCGTGGAAACTATTTCAGGCGCGGTGGAATTTGAGCGATTGGCGTGAAGGCAATGTGCCGTCACATCGGCCGAAAATTCTGTTCCTAGCGGATCGAAACAATCTGGCGACGCAGGCTTATAACGATTTCACCTCGTTCGCTGCGTTTGCCGAAGACGCGCTGGTGCGCATCAAGCCGGACGAGATTCGGCAACGCAATCGTGTGCCCACAAACGGCAGCATTTTCTTCACGATTTTTCAGACTTTCATGAGTGGCGGCGATGCCGTCAACTCCGTTCGTGGTGAGATTGTCGAACCACCGGATGGCGATCAAACCCTTCGCGTTGCTCAGGGCGAGCGGCAGGGATATTTCGGCGACTATCCACCCGATTTTTTCGACTTCATCATCGTTGACGAATGCCATCGTGGCGGTGCGAACGACGAGAGCAGCTGGCGCGACATCCTGAATTATTTTTCGCCCGCCGTGCAGCTGGGCCTGACCGCAACACCGAAGCGAAACGACAATGTGGACACCTACGCCTACTTCGGCGAACCGGTGTTCACCTATTCGCTAAAGGATGGCATCATTGATGGCTTCCTGACGCCGTTTCGGGTGCGCCAGATTGCGACGACACTGGATGACTACGTGTACACGCCGGACGACACGCTGATTGAAGGCGAGATCGAACCGGGAAAGCGCTACGAGGAAGCGGACTTCAATCGAGTGATCGAGATTCGCGAGCGCGAGGCGCACCGCGTGAAACTGTTCATGCAGCAGATTGACCAGCGCGAAAAGACGATTGTGTTTTGCGCGACGCAGACGCATGCGCTTGTGGTGCGTGACCTCATCAATCAGATGAAATCCAGCAAGGATCCGGGGTATTGCGAGCGCGTGACAGCTAACGACGGCGCGCTCGGCGAAGAGCATTTGCGCAACTTTCAGGACAACGAAAAAACCATTTCGACGATCCTCACTACTTCGCAAAAACTCTCCACCGGCGTTGATGCCCGAAACGTACGCAACATCGTGCTGATGCGCCCGGTGAATTCGATGATCGAGTTCAAACAGATCATCGGGCGTGGAACGCGGCTCTACGACGGCAAGGATTACTTCACGATTTACGACTTTGTGCGGGCACACCATCATTTCAGCGATCCGGAATGGGATGGCGAACCGATTGCGCCCGAGGTTGAGGACGACGCTCACGTTGTACGCGAACCTAAGCCAGACAAGCCATACGACCCGAATCGCCGGGCCGACGACGGCGAAGACGTGGCGCGCAGGCAAACAGTGCGTGTCCAACTCGCCGATGGCAAGCAGCGCACGATTCAGCACATGATGTGTACGAGCTTCTGGCATCCGGACGGCACGCCGATGTCGGCGCAGCAGTTCATGGAAATGCTATTCGGAAAACTCCCGGAATTTTTTCGCGATGAGGACGAACTGCGCGGCATCTGGAGCGATCCCGACACGCGTAGAAAACTGCTGGAAGGTTTGTCTGAGAAGGGCTTCGGCCGCGATCAGTTACTCGAAATGCAGTCGCTGATCAATGCTGAGAAAAGTGACTTGTTCGACGTGTTGTCGTACGTGGCTTTCCTCGCCGATCCAAAAAGTCGTGCGGATCGGGCAGCGGTTGCTCGCACCCACGCCGTCACTCAATTCACTGAAAAGCAATCTGCGTTCGCGAATTTCGTTCTCGATCAGTATGAAACGCAAGGCGTCGATGAACTCGATACCAACAAGCTGGTACCGCTACTGAAACTGCGTTACGGCGACGCGATCTCTCAGGCGATACATGACCTCGGTGACGTTGCGACCTTGCGTACGGTATTCGTCGCGTTTCAACCGGCACTGTACGCCGCGCGGGGCTAGCCCTGCGATTCGCTATGCTCGAAGCACTATGCAGCAATCTTCCGACGCTCTCTCCAAATTTCCCGCCTTCGGCGTCATCATCGTCGGCGACGAAATCCTCTCCGGCAAACGCACCGACAAGCATCTCGCGAAGGTGATTGAACTGCTCGCCGCACGCGGGCTACCGTTAGCTTGGGCGGAGTACGTGGGTGACGATCCGGCGCGGATTACGGCGGCGTTGAAGCGCGCGTTTGCCTCTGGCGACGTAGTGTTTTCCACCGGCGGAATCGGTGCGACACCGGACGATCACACGCGACAGTGTGCCGCTGCTGCGCTGGGCGTGCCGCTTGCGTTGCACCCGGAGGCCAAGGCGTTCATCCTTGAGCGCATGCAGGATGTGGCGCGGGAGCAAAGCGTGCCGTTCGACCCTGACCGCGAGGACAACGTACATCGCCTGAACATGGGTGTGTTCCCGGTCGACGCGACGATCATCCCGAACCCGTTCAACAAGATTGCGGGTTTCAGCGTCGGCCATGTTCACTTCGTGCCCGGTTTTCCGGTCATGGCTTGGCCAATGATGGAGTGGGTGCTGGACACGAAGTACGCGCATTTGTTTCACCGCGACGTGTGGATCGAAAAATCGGTGATCGTGATGGGCGCGATGGAGGCGACGCTGACGCCGCTGATGGAAGCCATCGAGCGCGATCACGCGGGCGTCAAAGTGTTCAGTCTGCCGAGCGTGGATCATCCGCAGTATGGGCGGCATATTGATCTGGGCGTGAAGGGCGCGCCGGACGTGGTTGATCCGGCGTATGCGCAATTGCGTGCGGGACTGGATGCGCTGGGCGCGAAGGTCGGGCCGGAGTTGGTCCGGCCCTGACACGCGCCACGCTACTTCGGTCGCGGCTTCTTGAGCTGCGCGTCGGGCTGCTTCAGTTCACCGGCACGCAGCGCCTTGACCGCGTTGACAACGGCGCGTGCGACGTTGCGCGTCTCCTCCTGAAACGGCGTGTCTTTGTCGAGCGCGTCGTGACTGTTGTAGTACGGCTCAAAGTAGCCGACGTAGCGGTCCAGTTTTGACTGGACGCCGGCGTCAATCAGACCCATCCAGTCGAGCCAGTCAGTCAGGTTGCGGCGATGATCTTCCACACCGGCGACGTCGCCATGCACCACCACGCCATAGGCCCGACCGGCAATATGTTTTGGGTAGTTCCAGCCTTTTTGTTCAAGCGCTTTTGCTGCCGCGGTGTCCTTGCCGTGCGTGGTGGTTGGGTCGGGGTTGCCACCGTCGGCACACACCAGGCGATCTATCATCAGTTTTAGCGGGCCGGGCGACTGATACCAGTAGGTGGGTGCGAGGATGATCACGGCGTGCGCCTGCACCCAGCGCTCGTAAATTTCCGCCATCCAGTCGTCGGCCTGATTGAGGGCATGATTGGGATAGCAACTACACGGCCAGTGGCAGAGCGGCATCGCGCTTGACACGCAGCCTTTGCAGGGATGGATGTTGCGTCCGTACTCGGAGGTCACCAGGCTCAAGTCGAGCACATCGGCCTCAAGACCGGCGCGTTTAACAACACGTTCGGCGATTTCCGTCAGGCGCCAGGTTTTTGAATTTTCTCCGGGGCAGGTGCCGTCGTTGCGGGCGCTGCCGCAAATGAGCAGCACGCGGGACGGCGTGCCGGGCTCATGCCAGCGCTTTTCCGCCAGACGCAGACGCTTGCGAGTTTCCAGCCATTCCACCGAAATTTGATAGGTTGGATCCGCAAAGCCGCGTCCGGCTCTTTGCGTGATCGGCGCTTTGCGGCCCTCTTGATGCGCGTCCCACGCGATGTCTTCAAGTCGCGCGATCGCGTCACCCTCTGGCGCGAACGCCGGGTCATAAAAACGCACCATGAATCGATCATGAAATTCGGCGCGAGTGAGTGGTTTGGGTGCTTGCCCAGTGCGAATTTTTGTCATGACAAAAGATAGCGTGCGCCGCACGCCCGATGAAGCGTCATCGGCGCGTTTATTCGTAGGACGCCGCGCCGAACGAGTAGACAAAATGCGACCCGATGCGTCGCGTTGTACAAGCATCAACTTTGCAGTGAAACGCTTGCTGAAAATGGGCTAAAGCCTCATAACGCATAAATCCGACTTACCGCAAAATTCGGTAGTGGGTCAGTTTGGCGGACAGTTCAGTTACAACTGATTGAACCTAAATGATCGAAGTGCTACCCCATCAGGATGCCTAGAAAAGACTTCTCTCAAATAGCGTTCGACGTGGTGCAGCAGGCCATTGGCGAAGTTGCACCTGAACCTATCGACGACAAGAAAAAAGCCGCCCAAGAATCTGGGCGGCGTGGTGGTTTGAAGGGCGGCACTGCGCGTGCCACAGCCCTTACTCCTGAGCAGCGCTCGGAGATCGCCAAAAAAGCTGCGGACTCGCGCTGGTCAACTAAGAAATAGCAAAAGCTTATGCAATGGCATTGTATGCCTTTATCATTCTTTACCTGTGGGTAACTTTAGATAAACAAATGTTTATGCACATCCTTGTAATGGTGTTGCTATTTTAACGGATGTATGTGTTAAGATTGAGTCTCCTGAAAAATGCAGCGGCTCAAATATGGAATTTAATGACCGTTTAAACGTGGCCTATAGTCGGCTGAGCGCAGAGCTTAGCGAGAAGAAGGCTGCGCGTGCGCGCATTGATGCGGAGATCGGGGAAATTGCTCTTCGCTTGCAGAAGCTGGATGATGCCCGTCTTATCGTCGCTGAAATGGGTGGTGGAAACTCCATGAGCGAACGCCTCGACGAGATGCCAGCCGAAGCAAAAAACAAGGTACGTGATTTCGTCTTAAGTCTGATGGAGACGATGCCGCTTAACCAATGGCTGCCTGCCAACGCCATTTTGGACGCTTTGAAAGAGCGCGGCTACGAGGCACCAGCAAGCCGCAACAGCGCCTACGCGAGTGTCTACGTGACTCTTGGGCGGTTGGTCACGGAGGGCTTGGTAGTAGAGGCCGATGGCACACGCGGCAAGGTGTTCGCCAAGATAGGTTCAACCCCGAATGCAGCGCCCAAGTTTGGTCTCTTGAATCCGTTCGCGAACGTGGACGAATATGACGACGCGGTCGGCAAGCTAAAGGCTGTCATTGCAAACGCAGGGGGAACGCCATGAGAAGGTAAGCCAGGCTACGGAAACTACTGCCACTCCGTAGCTGGATAAAACAACGCCCAAATCAGCGTCCCTGCAAAAAGAACTGAAATGGGCGGGTAGTACCTACGATCCCCGAGTAGCTCAATTGGATACAGCTGCGTGATTGCTAGTCAGATGGTTGCTGGTTCAAATCCAGTCTCGGGGGCTTTCTTATTGACATACATTATGTAGTTCATTTTGCGTGTTGTCAACATTACAAATTTACGATTTGTAATGTGAGGATGCTTGAATTATTCACAAGCCTCAAGCATAAGGTTCATTATGAACTCGCTACACATCAAACGCAAAGCCGCAATCCTCTCACTCCTGTATGAGGGCAACAGTATTGCCAGTACGTGCCGTATCACGGGTACAGCTAAGAACACGGTCATCAAGTTGTTGCTTGAAGTGGGCGAAGCTTGCGACCAGTATCAAGATCGCGTTTTGCGCAACCTCAACTGCCAGCGCGTTCAATGCGATGAAATCTGGTCGTTCGTTGGCTCGAAAGAAAAGAACACGACGAAAGCCGCGAAGAAAGCAGGCAACGGCGATGCATGGACGTGGACAGCAATTGATGCCGATTCAAAACTGATCGTATCGTGGCTTGTAGGCGGTCGCGATGCTGGCTACGCGCATGACTTCATGCACGACGTTGCTGCCCGTCTGGCGACCCGCGTACAGCTCACCGTTGACGGTCACAAGCCTTATCTTCAGGCCGTTGCTTCAGCGTTCGGCAATGACATCGATTTCGCGCAACTTATCAAGCACTACGGGCAACCAGCAGACAGCACTGATCGCCGTCGCTACAGCCCAGCAGAGTGCAGCGGCACGACGGTTGGCAAGGTGGTTGGTAATCCTGATTTGGCGCACGTTTCAACGTCGTATGTTGAACGCCAAAATCTCACGATGCGAATGTCAATGCGTCGTTTTACCCGCCTAACAAATGCGTTCAGCAAGAAGCTTGCGAACCATGAAGCCGCTGTTGCGCTTCACTTTATGCACTACAACTTTTGCCGTCAACACAAAACGCTTCGCGTGACACCCGCGATGCAAGCTGGAATTAGCGGTTACATCTGGTCAATGGAAGACGTGCTGATGATGGTTGAGACGATGGATCGGTAACCAAACTAGTGACGCGGTCTACTTTTTGAAAGCGGCGTAGAACTCGGATTTCGTTAAGCCAGCTTGACTAATTATTGGTCTAACGTCCATTGCCTTTACCTCGCCGCCGTGACAGTCGACGGTAACCTTATATTTCCTGCCATCGACTATCTTTTCATACTGTTCATGTGAGCCCTTTTGCCCGGTACAGACGAAGTCGAAATGCCGCTCTAGCACCTGCCTGACTTCCCTGCATTTCAGCGGGCGAAAGCGCTCGAACACGCGCTAAGCGTTAACGGTTCTTGAGGATCGCGGAATTGCGGGCAATGCAAACGCCAAAAATGCTTTCGCGGCAGAAAAAAGCGCGCCGAAAACAAGAGACCGAACGCGCAAGTAATAACAGCGAACAAAGAAATAATTAGGTGCGCGACGCGGCACCAAATCAGAAACATATGCCCTGTCTTTGCCATAGGCTTCATCTATGTAATCAACGACCAGGTTGTTTAGAGATTCACGAACTTCGCACAAACCGACGCCGCGTGCGTAGATGTTCAAATCTAAACAAATTGCAAACCACGAGCCATCTGACTCCATCTCCGCGTAGCACCGCAACCTAGGGATGCTACGATCTCTGTCTAATTCACTCATATCCACTCCATTGGTGAGTGAGCGCCACAGACTGCGGCGGCGCTTTTACCACAGTCACTAAAGATTTATTTACAACCTCTGGCAACCCTTATTAGGTAGTGATTCTGACAGATTTATCCAGAGATTGAGAACTAAATTTACAACCCAGACGGGTTATGGCTTTTGGACTACAAATATCGGCGATTCGTCGCAACAATGCAAACGTTTACAACCAGATTTAACTTGTAACCAAATCTATTTCAAGCTGACCCACTACCCGATCTACTGAGTAGTCGATATTACCCATAAACAAGTATGAAGCCCTTATTAAATAAGGCGCTAATGCGTAAAGCTATAAATCATCTTTTCCCAATTTTTCGCGGTTGCCGACTACGGTCGCACACCAGGAGACTCGACGTTCATGCCCGCGCCACGCCTTGCAAGGAATGCTTCCAGTTCCACCAGTTCGCTCGCGCCAAACGCATACGGCTCCGCGCGCACTGCGGTCATGCAACCGCGCAACCGTCGTTGCAAGCTGCCTAGGCTTTGCCATTCAAGGCGATAAATCGGGTAGCCAGTGGCGTGGCCTTGCGGAATGGTGTTGCCGCCGAGCTTCTTGCCTGCGAGTGTGTCGTGGCAGTCGCGGCAGCTTAAATCGATCTGACCGATGCGTTGATTAAACAGCGCTTCGCCGCGTTTTTGGGCTTGCGTGAGCTGCGGAAGCGCAGGCGGTTTGATCGGCAGATCGCGGGACGCTTTGGCGATAGCGGCTTCAAGCCCGAGTAGCGACTCATGCTCGGGTGGCCACGGCGTTGCACGCTGAAGCTCTACGCGGCAAACGTTGATTTGCTGACTCAGGTTGATTACTTTTTTCTGCGCCGATGAGTACGCTGGATAGCGCGTAGCGACGCCACGCATGCCGGTGATTTCGCCGTGGCAGTTGGCGCAGGACTTCGCGGCTGCGCCGTCCTGTTTGATCCATAGCGATAGCCCGTCCTTCACCCACAGCATCGCCGGATTTTGCGCGTCGTCTTTTTGCAATGCCTGCGTTGCGGGCTGCATGAAATCGAAGCCGGATTTGCGAGTGTCTGTGCCGTGCGCAATGGCTGTCAGTGCGAGCGTACCGAACAACACGATTAACGTCTGCACGTTACGCAACCAGCAGGCTCACCGTCTCGCGCTGCGCAAAACCCTTGTCGCCTTCCCAAACGAAAATCAGCGTGCCACTCAAGATTGCGCGAAAGTTAAACGCGAGGTACGGGTTCGCCGCAATGGCTGCGTGAAAGGTTGCCGCGAAAACGAGTTCACCGGCCTCGCCTGCACTTGCGCTCGCCGCAGATGCGTCAGCAACAAACCGACAGGTGAATTTGCGAATCAGGTCGCGCGGCAACATGTCCCCGTCGCTGGAACGCCGATAGCCGGTCTCCATCGGGTGCTGCACCAGCGCTTTGACCTCGATGATCTCGCCGCGTTTGGCGGTACGCGGAACGGTGATGAGCGTGCGGGCCATCGCGCTATTCCTCGATGCAGGAAGAGACGGTCACCAGCACTTCCACCGTGTGCGTCCAGCAACTGCCGTCGTTCATTTTTGCCACCGCCACGAGCTGCTGCGTAGTGGCAAGGCGGATGCGCGTGGCTACACGGGCGCGACCCGATAGATGCGACAGGGTGAAATGCGCGACATCATTTTGCGGATTTTTCTCGTTGAACAGCGCGATGCCGACCACATGCTGTTGCCGCGTCATCGGGCTGTCCACAATCACTTCAATCGGCACGCTGTTGCCGTTGTCGACGAGTCGGGCAATATCGAATCTGACGCGTCCCTCAGTGATGACGCCGCCTGCCGCGTACGCTCTCACCAGTGCGGTGAGCACGGCGCTGTGCTCGATCGCCGCGACCGGGCGCACGATTACGCTCGCGACTAAACCCGCAGCGCTGGCGAGAAAGGTGCGGCGTTTCATTTGAGTGACGCCAGCCAGGCCACGACGTCTTCAACCTGCTGCCCGTTGAGAATCGGCGTGTCGCGCCAGGTCGCGCCGACCCGCGTAAGGCTCTGCACTTTGTAGTACGCGGGCATCACTGATTCTGCATTCACGCGACGCGAATCCACGATGCGCAGCCGCAGTTGCGGCACTGTCCAGCGCGCGCCCGCACCCGAAAGGCTGGTCGCGATATCGCCCTGAAACCGGTCCGAACTCAGCGGCAACTGGTGGCAGAGTACGCACAGGCCGACCTGCCGATTGACCGCAATCTCGCGTCCGCGCGCTGGGTCACCCGCCTGCGCGGTGAGCGCGACCGGGATGCCGTCATCCACGATGCGATAGGGCAGCAACTGAGCGGTGGCAGTCGCGCTGGTCGCCGTGAGGCATCCTGCCGTCAACGCGAGCGCCATCAACTTCAGGCGCACCGAAGCTACGCTTTCAGGCTATGGTTCTTCAGCGGCAGGTCGCGGATGCGCTTACCGGTGGCCGCGAAGATGGCGTTGAGCACCGCCGGTGCGGCCACTGCAATGGTGGGCTCACCCACACCGCCCCAGAACCCACCAGAGGCGACGATCACGGTTTCTACCTTCGGCATATCGGCGAGCCGCAGTGACGGATAGTCACTGAAGTTGGTCTGCTCAATACGACCCTCTTTCACCGTACATTCCTGATAAAGCGCCGCGCCTAATCCGTACACGAACGAGCCCTCGACCTGCGCCTCGATCTGCTGCGGATTCACCGCCGTGCCACAGTCGGTCGCCGCCACAATCCGGTGAACTTTGAGTACACCCTCCTTGCTGACCGATACCTCGGCGCACGCCGCAACATACGAGCCGAAGCCCATCGTTTGCGCGAGGCCACGAAACACGCCAGCAGGTGCCGGTTTGTCGTAGCCGACGCGCTCGGCGACTGCGTTCAACACCGCCAAATGCTTCGGGTGCTGGGTCATCAACTTGCGACGCAACGCCAGCGGATCCTGCTTCGTCGCATGGGCGATCTCATCAATAAATCCTTCCAGATAGATCGCGTTCTGGTTCAAATTTACGCCCCGCCAGAAGCCTGGAGGCACGTGCGGATTGCGCATGGCGTGATCGATCAGCAGCGTCGGGAAGGTGTACCCAATCGACGCGTCCGGCCCCGGTGGATTGAGGCCCTGAAACACCACCGGGTCTTTGCCGTCACGAATGTTTTGCGGCGCGACGAACGCGAGGATCGATTGCCCGGAAATGCGCATCGTCAACCCGGTGATCTCGCCCTTGTCGTCGAGCCCGGCTACCATCTTGCACTGCGTAATCGGATGAAAGCGGCCCTGCGCCATGTCCTCTTCGCGCGACCAGATCATCTTGATTGGCGTGCCCGGCATTTGCTTTGCTATGGCGACGGCCATCCGGACGAAATCGGTGCCACCGCGCCGTCCGAAGCCGCCGCCGAGGTGTATTTTGTACACCTCACACTGCGCAGCGGGCAAACCAGCCGCCTCTGCGGCAGCGGCTAGTGCGGCCTCGCCGTTTTGTGTCGGCACCCACACCTCACAGCGCTCGGGCGTCCACTTCACCGTGGCATTCATCGTCTCCATGCAGACATGGTTTTGGTGCGGGTACGAATACACCGCCTCAATCTTCCTCGCCGCACTGGCAATGGCGGCGGGTGCATCGCCCACGCTGTTGCCCACCACCGCGTCCTTCGCGTCGAGGCCCGCCTTCAGCGTTGCGGCGAAAGTCGCGCTGGACAGTTTGCCGTTGGGGCCTTCGTCCCATTCAATTTTCAATGCGTCAAGCGCGGTCTTTGCACGCCACCAGGTGTCAGCCACCACCACCACCGTGTCGTCGCCAACACGCAGCACCCTGGCAACACCGGGTCGGTTGAGCACCGCCGCATCATCGATGCTTTTGATCTTGCCGCCAAACACCGGGCTCGCCTTGACCGCCGCGTTCAACATGCCCGGCAGTTGCAGGTCCATGCCGTAAATCTGGCGACCGGTCGTCTTGTCAACGGTGTCGAGACGGGCGAGGCGCTTGCCGATAACGGTCCAGTCTTTCGGATCCTTCAGCTTGATGTCGGCAGGCTGCGCGAGTTTGCCTGCAGCGTTAGCCACCTTGCCGTAGGTGGTGGTGCGCTTTGACGGCCCATGCGTGATCACGCCTTTGGCTGCCGTGCATTCGGCGACCGGTACTTTCCAGTCGTCCGCGGCTGCCTGCACGAGCATCATGCGCGCCGCAGCACCGCCCTTGCGCACGTTGTCCTGCGAGCCGCGGATGCCGCGGCTGCCGCCGGTGGAGAAGTCGCCCCACACCCGCTTGCGCGCGAGACTCTGGCCCGGCGTTGGGTACTCGGTGCTCACTTTCGCCCAATCGCATTCAAGCTCTTCGGCCACCATCTGCGCGAGACCGGTCAGGGTGCCCTGGCCCATCTCGGAGCGCGCGATGCGGATAATGATTTTGTCATCGGGCTGCACCACGACCCACGCGTTGACCTCGGGGGCGGTAGGCGCGACCGACGTGGCGACGCCCTGCGCGATGGCTTGTCGACTTAACAGCGGCACGTAGAAGCCGATGACGAGACCGGCGGTGGTGGCCGCACTGCCCTTAAGAAAAGTGCGACGCGACGGCGTGGTTGTTTTGCTAATGGCGCTCATACCTGACCCCCAGGGATGTGCTCAATATTCAAAACGGATTTGCCGAGTTCAGCGACTTTTTTCGGCTTCGCACCGGTTTTCGCGGCGGCCATTTCGCGCGCTGCGGTGTGAATGGCGGTGCGCACGCGGTTGTACGTGCCGCAGCGGCAGATGTTGGTCATCGCCTCGTCAATGTCCTGGTCGGTCGGGTTCGGTTTATCTTTGATGAGCGCAGTGGCCGCCATGATCATGCCAGACTGGCAGAAGCCACACTGCGGCACATCAAGCGCAAGCCACGCCTTTTGAATCGGGTGGGAGCCGTTCGCGCTTAAACCCTCGATGGTGGTGATTTTTTGCGTCGGCTTCATCACCGAAGCAGGCATCACGCAGGATCGGGTGGGCACGCCGTCGATGTGCACCGTACACGCGCCGCACTGCGCGATGCCGCAGCCATATTTGGTGCCGGTCAGGCCGAGCTGCTCGCGCAGCACCCACAACAGTGGCGTGCCATCGTCGGCAACATAGTCCAGCATTTTCCCGTTGACATTCAATTTAGGCATGGAGCACTCCCTGAAAAAACTTGCGCTCGATTATCTGCGCATTGAGTGAATTTGCGACCGCCGGTTGAGTGGAATTGAGACGAATCGATGCGTGAGTTGCGAGCATTGGCTTTTTGCTGAAATGCCCGTTCCGAAGGGGCGTAACCGCTTATTGGGCACAATATCGACTTTATAATAAACGGACACGATGCCCATGTTGAATAAGGCATTCACCGAAATGCTGATGACTAGTTTTCTCTGGACGGCGCAAAAATAAAAGGAGAAACCATGTCCTTCCAGGCATACCTCGACAACATTCAGGAGAAGACCGGTAAAGCGCCGGAAGACTTCATAAAGCTCGCGAAGAAAAAGGGTTTCTCTGACAGCGCTGGCCTGTGCGACGGCGTAAAAGTAGGGGACATCGTGGCCTGGTTGAAGACGGATTTTGAACTCGGTCACGGTCACGCGATGGCCATCGTCGCGCTGATCAAAGGCACGAAGCGCGTGGGCGACCCATAGCGCTATCGCGGCGCATTTGTAGCGCTATCGCAGCACCTTACCAAAACACTGGAGAACGTAATGAACTATGTAGACGGATTTGTATGCGCAGTGCCCACGGCCAATCGTGATGCGTATCTTGCGCATGCGGCCAGGGCTGCACCGCTGTTCAAAGAATTCGGCGCGCTGCGCGTGGTGGAAACCTGGGGCGACGATGTACCTGACGGCAAGCTCACGTCATTCCCGCTTGCCGTGCAGCGCAAGGACGACGAGTCGGTGGTGTTCTCATGGATCACTTGGCCGTCTAAACAGGTGCGCGATGAGGCATGGAAAAAAGTGATGGCAGACCCGCGCATGAGTCACGAGAACAATCCCATGCCCTTCGATGGCAAGCGCCTCATTTACGGCGGCTTTCAGACCCTCCTTGATGTCTGAAATCTGCTGAACACATTCGATATTTCGCAATTTGAGGAGCACCGCTTATGTCCTGCGCTTTTCCCATGCCCGAGAGCAGTTACGAACTCTCACTCACGCGTCTGATCGATGCACCGCGCGAAAAACTCTTTCGCTGCTGGACCGAACCTGCGCTCATCATGCAGTGGTTTACGCCACCGCCATGGAAGACCATTCACGCCGAAACCGACGTCCGTGCGGGCGGGTCCAGCTACATTGTGATGCAGGAACCGGACGGCACCGAGATGCCCAATCGCGGCGTGTATCTCGAAGTCGTCAAGAACGAAAAACTGGTGTTCACCGATGCGTACACCTCGGCGTGGGTGCCGTCAGGCAAACCGTTCTTCACCAGCGTGCTCACGTTCGAAGACGAAGGCGGCAAAACGCGCTACACCGCAAGGGCGCTGCACTGGACGGCAGAAGATTGCGAATCGCACGAAGACATGGGCTTTCACGAAGGTTGGCGCGTCTGCACCGACCAACTCGCAGCGCTCGCAGCAACCCTCTGATCGATCAGGAAGACGATCATGATGCGTCAACTCAAAAACAAAGTAGCGCCCTCACCAGAGACGGCGGCGCGGAAGTTGTAGAGGCGGATCGCCGCGACCCAACCTCGACTGCGACGACCTCGATATGTCGCAAAGCAAGCGCACGGCCCGTCCGTTCCCGTAGCATTAGCCGCAATGATTTCGGCTCTCAATTCAGTCAATCCGTCTGCCAGCGAGGCACCCGCGCTCGATCACGCGATGCTCGTTTTACTGCGTGGTCAGCACCCCGCGTGGCGCATGCTGGCGGCTGATTCGGCGCCGCTGGTAGCGAGCTTTCTGCACCGCGTGTTCGTACTGCCCAATACTCGGGTGGTGGCGCAGACGAAACTCGCTGACGCACTCGACGACTACCTGCGCTTTCTGCGGCAGGATATCGGTGAGTCGATGTATCCGAAAGCAGCACTTGAGTATCTGAACGACTGGGCGGCCAATGATCGCGGGTGGCTGCGTCGCCACTATCCACCGCACTCTGACGAGCCGCACTTTGACTTGACGCCGGCTGCGGAGCGAGCGATTACGTGGTTGACCGGATTGGCTGAACGAAGTTTTGTCGGCACCGAATCGCGCTTGCTGACGCTGGTGGACTTGCTGCGGCAGATCAGCCGGGGCAGCGAAACCGATCCCGCGATTCGCCTCGCGGAGTTGCACGCCCGGCGCGATGCCGTTGACGCAGAAATAGCGCAGGTAGTAGCTGGCAATATTGCGTTGCTTGACGATACGGCTGTGAAAGATCGTTTCCAGCAGTTCAGCGCGCTCGCCCGCGAATTGCTGTCTGACTTTCGTGAGGTCGAGCAAAATTTCCGGAAGCTGGATCGCAGTTCACGCGAGCGCATTGCGGCGTCTGATGGCGCGCGTGGCGAACTACTCGCTGACATCATGTCCGAGCGCGACCTGATCGTGGATTCTGATCAGGGCAAAAGCTTCCGCGCCTTCTGGGATTTTCTGATGTCGAGCCGTCGGCAGGATGAGTTGACCGGGATGCTGGATCGCATTCTGCAACTCACAGCGGTGCAGTCGCTGAACCCGGACGCACGCATGCGGCGGGTTCACTACGATTGGCTGACTGCGGCTGATCATACGCAGCGCACGGTGGCGATGCTGTCGCAGCAATTACGCCGCTTTCTCGATGACAAGGCGCGACTGGAGAATCGTCGCATCATGGAAATATTGCGCGGGATTGAGGCGAAAGCGCTGGCCTGTCGCGAGCTCTCAAGCGTTGATCTCAATATGAAAATAGCCGCAACCTCGGCAACGATTGACCTCCCGATGGAGCGACCGCTGTACTCGCCACCGGTGCGCACCAAAATCAGCGCGCTGAAGCTCGATGACTCTGCAGCGGATGTTGACGTCGCGGCCCTGTTCGCGCACGTTGCCGTGGACCGTGCGCTGCTGCATCGTCATGTGCAGCACGCATTGCAATCGCGTTCGCAGATTGCGCTCGCGGAGCTGATTGACGAATACCCGTTGCAGCAGGGTCTCGCCGAATTGGTGGCGTATTTACAAATGGCTGAGACCGACGGCCATGCCAGTATTGATGAAACCCGAACCGATAGAGTTCGCTGGAAGCAGGCAGACGGACTTGTGTGGCGAACAGCGACGGTTGCAAGGGTGATATTTTCGCGATGAATATGAATGAATCTGGAGACAGTCGCGAGCCCGCCCATGCGGACGTTGCGCCGAGCGTGATCGCTGCCGCCAGACCACAAGAAATCGGCCTGACCGCTGTCATCGTTCCTTTGTTAAAGGGTGTGCTTTATCGCGAGCAGGACGCAGGCATTTGGTCAGTCTTGCTGCGGCTTCAGGCGCAGGTGCGTGACTATGTTGCCGTGCTGGGGCTCGCGCTGTCGCTTGATGAGGCGGAGGGTTACGCCTATCTGCGCTCGCGCGACGACGTGTCGGTCGATGAAGATGACACGACCGCTGGCATGCCGCGTCTGGTTGCGCGTCGACCGTTGTCGTTCGCGGTCAGCTTGTTGCTCGCACTACTTCGCAAAAGGCTGGCCGAGTTTGATGCCAGTGGCGGCGATTCCCGTCTGGTGCTTTCGCGTGATGACGTGGTTGAGCTCATCCGGGTGTTTCTTCCTGCTGGCAGTAACGAAACACGCATCGTTGATCAGGTTGAAACGCACTTGAACAAAATTGTCGACCTCGGCTTTGTGCGCAAACTGAAAGCCAGTAGCGTCGGCCTTGCGCCGAGTTTCGAGGTGCAACGCATTATCAAAGCCTTTGTTGATGCGCAGTGGCTCTCTGAGTTCGACCAGCGTCTGGCCGCGTATCTGCTGCATGCAGGCGGCGGCAAAGACCGTAAGGACGCGGCAGATGAATGACGTCCACGTGAGTGTGGCTGCGCTCTCCGCGCCGATTGCTGAGATGCCAGTCGCGCGTGCCGTCAGCGCAGGTTTCCGGCTACAAAGGCTGGAAGTTCTGAATTGGGGCACCTTTCACGGACGCCCCTGGATTCTCAACCTCGACGGTGAAAACACCCTGCTCACCGGAGATATTGGCTCCGGAAAATCCACACTCGTTGATGCGGTCACCACGTTGCTGGTGCCATCAAGCCGCGTCGCGTACAACAAGGCGGCGGGTGCGGAATCGCGTGAACGCACCTTGCGCTCCTACGTGCTCGGCTACTACAAGTCCGAGCGAAGTGACGTCACCGGTGCCGCTAAACCGGTGATGCTGCGAGAAGCAACCAGTCACTCGGTCATTCTGGGCGTCTTCTTTAACGAAGTGTTGGGCGAAACCGTGACGCTGGCGCAGGTGTTCTGGATCAAGGATCAGAGCGCACCACCGGCGCGACTCTTCGTCGTGGCTGACGGTGGCATGTCCATACTGGATGACTTCGCAAACTTCGGCGCGGATATCAAGCTCCTGCGCAAGCGTCTACGCGAAGTCGGCGATGACGGCGATCGCGGCCCCACGGTGGCCCTATTCGACACCTTCGCTGACTACAGCAAACGCTTTCGTGATCGTTTTGGCATTCAGGGCGAGCAGCCGCTGGAGTTGTTTCACCAGACGGTGTCGATGAAATCGGTGGGCAGTCTTACCGAGTTTGTGCGCACCCACATGCTGGAAGCTTTTGACGTGGCGCGTCGTATCAGTGACCTGAATGCGCACTTCGAAAATCTCACCAAAGCACACGAAACGGTGCTGCGGGCCAAGCGTCAGATTGAGGCATTGCAACCGTTGGTTCTGCTGTGTGATCGCCACACCGAACTGGTGACTCACGTGGACGGGCTGCGACTTGATCGCGATGGATTAAAGGCCTATTTCAGCAATCACAAGTGTGCCTTGCTGGAACTGCGCATCGACGCGCTAGACGCCGCAATTCAAGTGCGCGGGCAAGAGATTGAACGACTGGATCGCGAGATAAATACTCAGCGCGAAAAGGAACGCGAGCTGCGCGTGGCCATCGCTGAAAACGGCGGAGATCGACTGGCACGCATTGATGAGGAAATCGGACGCAAAGCCATTGAGAAGTCGCAGCGCAAGGATCGGGCTGCGCGTTACGAGCAACATGTTGGCGCTTTGGGCTGGACACGTGCCGCCGATATTGAGCAATTTGAATTGCAATTGCGCGATCAGGCCGCGACCACTGATGCCGCGAACAATGAAGAAGCAGCGCTACAAAATCAGCTGACCGAGCAGAGTGCGGCGCTGTCTCTGGTTCGTGGTGACTACAAGCTGCTGGTGCAGGACCTCGATAGCCTGAAGGCGCGTCGTAGCAACATCAGTCGCGGACAGGTGGAGCTGAGAGGCGCTCTGTGCAAGGCGCTGGGGCTCAAGGAGACGGAACTACCGTTCGCGGGTGAGCTGATTCAAGTGCGCGCCGATGAGCAAGACTGGACGGGTGCTGCCGAGCGGTTGCTGCACAGCTTTGGTCTGTCGTTGCTGGTGCCAGACGAGTGCTATGCGAAGGTGGCTGAGTGGGTGGATCGCACGCATCTCGGTTCGCGGCTCGTGTATTACCGAGTCCGTCGCACGGCGCGTTTGGAGGCGGTGAGCCTCAATCGCGATTCGCTGGTCAAAAAGCTTGAAGTCAAACCCGACAGCGAGCACTACGACTGGTTGCGGGCAGAAATAAATCGTAGGTTTGATGTGGCTTGCTGCGACACGCAGGATCAATTTCGTCGCGAACCCAAAGCGGTGACGCGCGCCGGTCAGATCAAGGGTGGCGGCGAGCGCCACGAGAAAGATGATCGGCACGCCATCGATGACCGCAGCCGATTTGTGCTGGGCTGGAGCAATGAGGACAAGGTTGCTGCGCTGGAAGCGAAGCAGCGAGCGGCGGAAAGCCAAATCGCTGCAATGGGCTCAACAATATCGGGCCTTGACAAAGGGCGTCGTGAATGCCGGGCACGCCTTGATTCGCTTGGGAAGCTTGGCGAATATCGAAGTTTCAATGAGATCGACTGGAAGGCAAGCGCGCAGTCCATCGACGAGTTGCAACAGGAGCGAGCTGCGTTTGCGGCCAGCTCCAACGTATTGCAATTGCTTAACGGCCAGCTAGCCGCGCTGGCAGTGACGCTCGCGACCACTGAGGCGTCATGGAAGGCATTTCTTGTTGCGCGGGCCGCTGACACGCAACGTCGCAATGATGCAGCCGAGCTTCTGGAGGCAACACAGGCAACGCTTGCCACCATGCCCGCGCGGGCTATGGCTGAGGCGACGCTAAAGGCGCGAATCGACGTGCATCGAATCGACGCTATCGTGGAGGCCAAACTGACGATTGAAAATTGCGACAGTCGCGAGCAGGATGTTCGCAAGTGGTTGCAAGATCGAATTGACAACGAGTCAAAGAAGCTTGCGACGCTGCGTGAACGCATTGTCGAGGCGATGAGCAATTACAAGAAAGATTATCCGCTGGAGTCTGCCGAGTTCGACGCTAACGTCGACGCAGCACACGAATATCGCGCTCAGCTCGAACAGTTAAACCGCGACGGTTTGCCTGGGTTTGAGGCGAAATTCAAAGAGCTGCTCAACGAAAACACGATTCGCGAAATTGCCAACTTTCAATCGCAACTTGCTCGCGAACGCGAGTTGATAAAAGAGCGCATTGCACGCATCAACGAGTCGCTCGCGGAGATTGACTACAACCCCGGCCGCTACATCGCTTTGGAAGCGCCACCGTCAACCGACGCCGATATTCGTGACTTTCAACTGGAGTTGCGTGCCTGTACCGAGGGCGCGCTGACGGGGTCGGACGATGCGCAATATTCTGAAGCAAAGTTTCTTCAGGTCAAGCGCATCATCGAGCGCTTTCGCGGACGTGAGGGCTTGACCGAGCTTGATCGCCGCTGGACGAACAAGGTGACCGATGTGCGCAACTGGTACAGCTTCGCTGCCAGCGAGCGCTGGCGCGAAGACAATAAAGAGCACGAGCACTACGCCGATTCGGGCGGCAAGTCGGGCGGCCAGAAAGAGAAACTAGCCTACACCGTGCTCGCTGCAAGTCTTGCGTACCAATTCGGACTGGACTGGAGATCAGAGCGCGCCCGATCCTTCCGCTTTGTGGTGATTGACGAGGCGTTTGGTCGCGGGTCTGATGAGAGCGCACGCTATGGGCTAGCGCTCTTCGGAAAATTGCAGTTGCAATTGCTGGTCGTGACGCCATTGCAAAAAATTCATGTGATTGAGCCGTTCGTGCAGAGCGTCGGCTTTGTACACAACGAGGACGGAAAGTTGTCGCGACTGCGCAACCTCACAATTGCTGAGTACCGAGAGGAAAAGCAGAGGCTGGCGTCGTGAAATTAACGACTGTGGCCGAGTTGGACGCGCAGGTGCAACGGCTGTGGGATCAAGGCGACATTCTGCGCAGCGTAGTGACCGGCGAAGCTTTGTTCCCGCTGCGTTTGCGTCTTGCAGTGCCCAGCGCCTCCGACGTGGCGGAGCGTTTTGACGAGGTGCGGATATGGAGTTCGCAGCTACGGGCAGCAACCCGCTATCGCGTTGAAATGCAAAGTGTTCGCCATCGAGTGCAGGGCACCAATTCGACTCCGTCGCAGGTATGGCTCGACACATTAAACGATGCAGTGACCGTCGTCAACAAAGGCGACGATCTCACGCGTTTTGGCGCGCTGGTCAATGCAACTACGCGGCGTCGCGGGGCATTGATGCCGTGGCTGGCACGAAACCCGTTGCGGGCACTAGCGCTCGCAAATGTGTGGACGCGTTTGCTCGATGTGGTTGACTGGCTGGAGGCCCATCCACGACCGGGCGTGTACATCCGACAAATGGATGTGCCCGGTGTTCACAGCAAATTTATTGAAACGTACCGGAGCGTGCTGACCGAGCTGCTTGATCTCGCACTGCCTGCTGGCGTCATCGAACTGTCTGCGGTTGGCGGCAACCAATTTGCGCGGCGCTACGGCTTTCGAGACAAACCACATCGCGTCCGATTTCGTATGCTGGATCGGGCGTGCGCGTTGTTGCCGCTAGTAGTCGAGCGCGATGTAACGCTAGACGCGGATAGTTTTGCCCGACTTGATCCACCGGTATCGAAGGTGTTCATTACCGAAAACGAAATCAATTTTCTTGCGTTACCCGATGTACCCGCTAGCCTCGTAATTTTCGGTTCAGGCTACGGCTTTGATTTGATCGCTGGTGCAACGTGGCTGTCTCGTTGTCGAGTGTTTTATTGGGGCGACATTGACACCCACGGCTTCGCAATTCTCGACCAACTTCGCGCAACGTTGCCACATGCCGAGTCGTTTTTGATGGATCGTGAAACGTTGCTCGCGTTTCCTGCGCAATGGGGTGCGGAGGAGCAGCCCGCACTTCGCGAGTTGTTACGACTGACCGGGCCCGAGCGTTCACTCTTCGACGAGTTGCGCAACAACGCGATCGCCAATAATCTCCGCCTGGAGCAGGAACGGATTGGCTTTCGCTATGTGCAAGCGGCGTTAGCCGCGCTTGCGTGAGGGCTGCGTTATTGCACGTTACGCGCCGCCGACGCCACGGGCAACTTCCAGCCCTTCGCGGCGGTTTTTGAGTAGTCCACGTTGAGTACCAGCGCACGCAATTGCGCCGTGGCGGGGTTGTTGCCGCCGATGTCGAATCGGTCTTTCAGGTAGTACGGCGGAATCGATTGGTAGTGCAACACCGCGCGCACCTGTTTCACGCGTGACCCGATCGCGGCGGGCATGCGGTAGGTGACCAGATCGCTGCCTGCGCCGTTGTAGTAGCCGGGGCTGCCCGTGCTCGGCACCGCCACGGGCGTTGTCCAGCTTGCGTACGGGCCGTTGATGTTCCAGCCGCCGGGCATCAGGCGGTTGTCTTTGACCGGTTTCGCCAGCCCTAAAAAGCTGGTGGTCAGCAGGCCCTGCAAATCCTTGGTGCGCGATTCGTAAATCTGCGCGTATTTGCTGCCGCTGATGATCCGCCAGTGTGGCTGCCACTGGGTCTTGCTGAACTCGGTCACCAGCGGCGTGCCGCTGTCGTCAATCAGCACGCCTTTGTCAGTGCTGCGGCCGGATGACCAGATGACTTTGCCTGTGGCATCCATCGCGGTGAATTCGATGAAGGCCCGGCGGAAGCCAACGCCGGACGGAAATTTGTGGCCAGTAAGGTTTACAACTTCGATGTCGACATCAAGGCCATTTGTGGATTTTCGAAGTGCTCGAATGGCAACCGACGCCGACGCGCTTTGCACTTGTTGGGTCGTTTCTGCAACGGCCAGATCAAGTCGTGGCAGCACTGAAAAATTGCTGGTGTCGTAGTTCGGGTCACCCGCTTTTTGGTCGACGGTGAGGCCAAGTTGTTCCTTGAACTGCCTGAACATCTCGAGCACGAAGACGTTGGCACCGACAAACGTGTGGCGACCAAATTCGCTGCGCGGTTTCATCGTGATGTCGGCAGCGGGCGCGGTGTTGGGGAACGGCTTTCCGCTGGCATCAACGTAAGTGTTGTCTTCGATGTTGGCAATCTTCGTGGTGATGACTTGCCCGTTCACGGTGCGCGGCATGTGGCATTGCTGGCAGGTTTGCGGCGTCGCGCCGGGGCCGGGTGCGGCCTTGGTTTGAAAGCGGCTGTTGAGCCATTCGAGATACGTGGTTTGCTCGTGCGATTTGGGTTGTTTACCGAAGGTGCTGCGGTTGTAGGTGACGTTCTTGTTGAGGATTTCTGTCTCGACCACGTGGCACGATCCGCACATCGCGGGGTCGTTGATCGCGTCGCCGTGCTTTGGCGTCATGTCGACCGAGTTTTGCATCGGAAAAGTGACGACATCCTTGAACGGGCCGAACACGGTTTTCGGATCGGTCACCTTGAAGTTGCCGGTGAAACTGGCCTGCGTGCCGAGACCGTCGGGCGTCATGCGATGACAGGCGAGGCACGAGATGCCGTCCCTCGCGAGGCCACCATAAATGGCGTCCGGGCCGCTGGTCGCGAGGAAGTGCTTATGCGTGAACAACGCGCCCGGGCGGTCGATGTCGAGCTGACGTTTGCCCATCACGCCGTGGCAGGTGTAGCAGGTGTTGTCGATCTCATCCTTGACCGACGGATAGGTCAGCGTCTCCGATTCGCGCTGCGCCTGAAACACCGGGTCGCGAGCGGCGAGGCCCATCAGCGACGCGCCCCATTCTCCGAACGGTGATATGTTTTTCAGCGAGTTGACGATGGGCGGATTTTTCGGCGGCGTGTTTTGCGGCCACGACATGTTCGACTGCACGGCGAACGCGAGATTGCTGGCGTCGTGGCAACCGGAGCAAACCTCGGCCGTGTAGAAGCTGGTTGCGCCGTTCGGGCCGACGATCACACGGCTCGATGCTTGCGAAGGAATGCCGTTGGGGATAATGGGCGGCAGTGCTGGGGCCTTGCCAGCAGTGGCGGCGGCGGTAGCGGCGAGCGTAGAGTTCGGGGCGAGCAAAGACAGTAGCCCGAGCTTTGCGTGCAGCGAGCCGCCTTTGAGGCCGTTGGCGACCGGCATCGCGGTGCCGCCAACGCTTACGGCGATGTTTTCAAGCGCGGCGAACGTCAGCTCGCGGGTGCTGGCCGAGCCGTGGCAGGCCACGCAGTTCGGGTCGTAAAACTGACCGCCGTAACCGCCATCCGCGCCGCTCGGTTTCGCGGGATCGGCGTAGCCCCAGAGCCAGCCGTCGAAGGAGGCGGACTTTTGCTTCACCACCAACGCCCAGCCGCTCGGCGCGCCGATCTGGCCTCCGTTATCGGCATACATCTGTTTGAGGATCACTGCGCCATCGGGAATGCCAACTGCGGGCCGTCCGGCCTTGAGCCAGGTGTACACCGACGGCGCGTAATAGTTGAGGACAAAGCCGTGAACCGAGGCCGCACCGGACGGCGCAGGGCCGCTCATACGCACCGCTTTGTCGTGCGGCCACTTGAGCAGTTGCGGGCAGCCCGCCCAGATGAAGGCCGCGACGTTGGCCATCTTGTCGGCGGCGAGTGGCAGCGAGCAGGCGGCGGGTAGTGCCGTCACGTTGTCGGTGGAAGCGGATGGTGGCGCGGGAGCCGTCTGCGCGGCGCAGATTGGGCTGACGCCGAGGATCAGCGCAGCGAGCCACCATCGTGCTGCGCCCACCGTCGAAGAAGTCTGTGACCGCTGGTCGTCCTGCTGGCTTCGCATGATGAGCACCCCCTTGTTGCGCCGAAAACGGGCACGTGCCAGCACATTGTCATTGAACTGGTGACTAAGATCAATCCCAGTTCGACATTTGTACGACTTTACGGCTTTGCAGCTTACCCCATGTTTATATTGGGCTCAGGGCGCTATTTATGCCAAACTCGATATTTGATTAAAATGGCACTAAGGCCCAATGCGAATGAGACTTAGCGTAAAAAGCTGACACTCAACAAGCTGTCCCGCGCGGCGGCTACAGATCGATTTCTGTCCAGATCGGCTGATGGTCGGAGCCGTCGGCTGCCTCGTCGATCCAGGCGCGCCGGATCCGCGACGCATGCTCACTGCCAACAAAGCAGTAGTCGATACGCTCACCCGGATACGTTGCCCCGGCCGGGCAGGTGACGCCGCTTGATTCTGGCTGTCCGGCAGCAACCCAGGCGTCGACGAATCCGCTAAGGCCGTTCATGCGGCCGTACTTGTGGCTCAGCGGGCCGACGATTTGTGAATAGAGCGGCGACGACGCGGTCATGTTGAAGTCACCCATGATCACGGCGTCGCGCGGCATCGGCATTGCCGCCTGTCCCTCCGTCATGCCCGCGTTGACGTCACTGCCGCACCAGCCCGGGCCCTCCGCAAACGCGCGGGTGTGGACGGCCAGCAGATGATCGATCTGCGGCGCGCGATCGCCATCATCCAGATGCGACAGATGCACAGAATAAAGCCGCAGCGGAAGCCCGGCGGCGGTAACGATGACGCCCTCAAGCGCGGATCGCTGCAACGAAAACTGCCGCAGCGTGCCGTACTTTGGAAGCAGGTGGTTGCGCACGGTGAGGATGCGCGACTTGCACAACAACATGTTGCCGAACTGCCGCCGTTGATGCGTGATGTGACCGTCCGCCGTCATGCCATCAGCGTCGAGGTCCATGCCCGGTCCGTACACCCAGTGATAGCCAGGCAACAGCCGCGAGAGCACTGCGGGCTGATCCACCATGCCGGTACGCTGTGAAAAGCGCTCCACCTCCTGCAGGGCAATGACATCGGCGCCGCTGACCGCATGCGCGATACGCGCGAGGTCAACCCGACCATCGCGACCGGTACCGTACTGAATGTTGTAACTGACGAACTGCATAAGTTTCTCCGGTTGTCACGCGCAACACGATGCTACCGGGACGCTGACGACTGCAACCCCAAACGCGCGCCGGGTAACGGTGCGGTTTGCATTCAGCGCAATCGCGCCGCGCCTTCGTCAGATGCGATGCGGATTAAACATTACGGCAGCGTTACGTCCGTTGCGCTTTGCCTGATATAGCGCGGTGTTGGCGCGGGCAATGATCTCGTCGATGCCGTGCGTGTCGGTGGCAGGGTTGAAGGTCGACACGCCAATGCTGATCGTGACGGGTTGATGGTTTGCTTGAGCGCTCGGTAGGTTCAATCGCGCGACCGCACCGTGCAGCGCGTCTGCAATGTGCAGCGCACCGGCCGCATCGGTGAGTGGCAGCACGATGACAAACGCTTCACCGCCGTAGCGGGCGAGATAGTCAGCAGGACGATGCAACGGCTTTTGCATCGCGGTGGCAACGGCTTTCAAGCACTCGTCGCCTTGTGGATGGCCAAAGCTGTCGTTGTAATTTTTGAAATGATCAATGTCCGCGATTAACAGCGCCAGCTGCGCGCCTTCGCGCTGCGCGCGTCGAATGTCGCGCGGAAACTGCTCGTTGAAATAACCCCGGTTGTAAACGCCGGTCAGTGCGTCGCGCACGAAACGTTCGGCCAGCGCCTGGTGCGCCAGCGCGAGCTGGCGATACAGGCTCGACCTTTGCCACAGCAGCACGACGAGCAGGGCGGACGCCGACAGCACACTCACGCCGTGCGCCGCATACCAGCCCAAACTGAACCGCGATGACGCCGCCAAGGTGAGGATCACGCCGGCCAAACTCGCCACCAACGCTACCGCTAGCCACACGCTCAACACGTCACGCAGCCGCGTGATCAACACGCACGCCAGCAGCGCCTACACGTTGAGCGCAATCACCACCGCAGCCGCAGGCGACTGCACCAGTTTTGTGTACGACGCGCCGTCAATCAGTGGCGGCAATTGCCCGCCATCGGCCACCGCCAAGTAAGCGAGCAGCAGCGCAACAACCGGCGCAATCAGCATCACGCCCAAGCCAAATCGCGACCACGTCGCCTCACGTTCGCGCGTGAGCGCGGTCGTGAACTGGGGCAAACGCAGCACCAACGCCATCAACACGACCGCCGCATAACCGCCGTGCCAAAGCACCCATAACCACACCGCACTCTGCGGCCCCGCACCGAGCAAACCCGTTGCCGAAAACACGCCGGGAAAGCTCAGGAGCTGCACCGCGACCATCACCGCCATGAACAATGACGCGCCGGAAAGTGCTGCCAAAAAAGGCTCGCGCGTCGAACGGAAATGGGTGAACAACAAGTACGCCGTCAGATATTCAGCGATGAACACCGTCGTCGCGAACATCGGCAAAAACGGCTTCACTTCAGTCAGCGGCTGATCAGAAATGCGCAACAACAACCCCGTCGCAATCGCAATCAACGCCGCCACTGGGCTGGCCACCCATGAGGAGCCACGCACCGACAGTTCACGCGTGATTTGATTCCAGCTGTTCACAGGTTCCCGGTTTTCTATACTGTCTATGGTTCTACTATGGACGATACCTTACGGATCATCCCGCACCCGCAAAAAACTGGCAAATCTTGGCTTACCTGAACGCGTGATTTCGCGATAGGTGTAGGTGACGAGACTGCCCACTGGCGGCGGATTGGCGCGCACCGCGTCGCTGAATCCGGTGCCGAGACGGAACACGATGCCGTCTTTGGTTTTCACCTCAAGCGCGCCGAGCCGACCGATGTGTTTCCCTTTGCCGGGCAGGTGACCAATGACCACCGCCTCGGTGTCGAGCAGCGGCTTCAATTTGAGCAGCACGTCGCTGCGTCCGGTGACATACGGCGCGTCCGCCAGATGCAGCATCAAGCCTTCGGCTCCGCCCTTCACCATCGCATCGAAGCGGCGCTTGAGTTCCGCGCGATTGGTCACCCGTGTTTGTTCGACGGCGCGGAGTTGTGGCCAGTTAGACGCAGAGACGATTGCACGAATTTTCGCGTAGCGCAGCTCAAACGATCCCGGCGCGTCAGGCAGCTCAAACACCAGGTAGGTGATGCGTTGCCACTCCTCGTCAACCGGCGAAGTTTTGCGCACAATGCCGGAGAGTTCATCGAATTTTCTGCGCGCCAACCACAGCTCTCCGTCGAGCGGCGTGGGCGGCAATTTACTGATAAACCATGCGGGCGCAGGCACGTCCCGCCCACTTCGATAGCGCAGTGTTTTGCCATCCCAGATCGCACGCACGCCGTCGTACTTTTCGCTGACTAAATACTGCGTGACGTCGACGTCCGGGCCGAGGACATTGGCGAGCAGAATCGGTGGTGCTTTGGCGATGGCCGACGTGCTGAGGCACACGCACAGCAACGTGCACCACTTCAATATCCAATCAACCCTGGCGCTGTGCATGCTGTGTTCTCCCCAAAATTGAAAGCTATCACGCGAAGTGGTTTTGTAGCAGCGGCCCTGGGCGCGAAGAAGGCTCCTGTGAAAGTGCGGGCCGCGCGGACGCGGTTGCGCAATCGTACGCTTGTGCACGCCGCTTGAAACGATCCCAGTGCCGTTGTTGCGTGCTGCGCAATAATTACACCCTTGGAACGCCTACCGAAGCCTCATGGTGATCTGCGTTCGTCTGCTGACGCCGCCGCCACTCCCGCCGCTGCACTCACCAACATGCCCGCGCGCCTGCCGGGGGAGTTGTACGTGCTGGTACTACTGCTGATCGTCGCACATACCGCGTTCAACGGCATCCGCATCGCGACCTCGCTCGCCGCCATCAAGGCCGGTGGCGGCGCGCTGTGGGTAGGTCTGCTCACCGCAATGTTCAATATTATTCCGGCGTTTGCCGCGATTCGCGTCGGTCGTATGGTTGATCGCGTGCCGCTGCGGCGGCCGCTGGTGGTCGGTTGCGCATTGATGGCCGTCGGCGGTGCCGTGGCTGCCATTGAGCCGATGCTCTGGGTGCTCGCGCTTTGTGCCGCCACGCTTGGCGTCGGCTGGATGATGCTTGCCGCGTCGTCGCAGTATGCGGTCGGTCTGCTTGGTGGCAGCGCCAACCGCGTGCGGGCGTTTAGCGTGATGTCGATGGGCTTCTCGGTGTCGAGCTTTCTGGGGCCGCTGATCGCGGGCTTCATGATCGACCATGTGAGCTATCGCGCCGCGTTCGGCGTGCTGGCCGTGTTTCCGGCCGTCGCTGCGGTGCTGTTTGCGTCGCGCTGGCTGAAAGTGCCAGTCGCTGAGCCACGTACGTCCACCGCCGACGACGGCGGTGCCCGCGAGCTGTTCGGCATCCCGGTGTTGCGCAACACGCTGGTTACCGCCTGCTTCATTACCGTCGGCTGGGACCTGTACAACTTCATGGTGCCGGTGCTGGGCAGTGAGCTTAAGTTGACTGCGACACAAATCGGGTCGGTGCTGTCACTGTTTGCTGTGGCCGTGCTGGTGGTGCGTTTTTTCATGCCTGTGTTGACGCGGCGACTGGGCGAGCGCGGCGTGATGATCACGGCGATGGTGATCTCGGGCATCACGTTTTTAGCCTTCGCGTTCGCACACAATTATTCGTTGATGCTGACGCTGTCGTTCATCATCGGTCTCGGCTTGGGCGCGAGTCAGCCCATCATCCTGTCAATGCTGCATGACGCAGCACCTCCGGGACGCATCGGCGAGGTCAACGGCATGCGCATGACCATGATTTCAACCAGTCAATGGACGATGCCGCTGGTGTTCGGACTGCTCTCTGCGAGCACGGGCATGCTTCCCCTTTTCTTGATTGTGGGTGGTGGCATTCTGTCGGGCAGCTGGTTTGCGAAGCGGAATTTACGGAAACTTCAACCGCCGTAGGAGCGCCTCTCGGCGCGATCCTTAGCCGCCCAAACAAAGCGAAATTGTGCAACTGCGAATCGCGCCCGGGGGCGCTCCTACAGGAGAAAATATGAATCGCTGCGTCTGGGCCACTGGCATCCCACACTTCTACGAAAAGTATCACGACGAAGAATGGGGCGTGCCGTGTTTCGATGAGCACAAAATGTTCGAGATGCTTATTCTTGAAGGCGCGCAGGCCGGTTTATCATGGCAAACCGTGCTCGCCAAACGCGAAAACTATCGCAAGGCGTTCGACGATTTCAACGTAGAAAAAATCGCAAAGTACAGCGAAGCAAAAGTACAAATGCTCCTGCTCGACGCAGGCATCATTCGCAATCAATTGAAGATTCGCGCGACCATCACTAACGCGCAAGCGCTACAAACGCTACGCGAAACCGCCACGCGTCCCGAGCTAGCACTCACTGATTTTTTCTGGAAATACGTCGACGGCAAACCGAAACAAAACGCACTGAAAACCAAAGCCGACATCAAGGCCACCACTCCAGAATCGGACTCATTGTCCAAAGCGCTGAAAAAGGCGGGCTTTAAGTTCGTCGGCTCCACCATCGTCTACGCCCACATGCAGGGGTGCGGCATGGTCAACGACCATTTGACGACGTGTTTTCGGTATGAGGCGGTGTGTGGTATGGGTGAGAAGTTGTAGGCTGGGTTGAAAACCCAGCATTGCGATCAGACGGAGCGCTGGGCTTTCAACCCAGCCTGCGTACTACGGATTGGCGCACTTCGAGTTGCTGCACTTGACCACTCTCAGATTGCCGCTGGTGGCATCGCGGTAGGCAATTGCCGGCAAGCCGTCGGACGCAGGCACCCGCAGGGCAGCGCCATCGATCCCGACGGTATCGACGCTTTTGAGAACGTTGCCACTCGTGCACGATGAGTTGCCGCACTTGATCACGGTCAGGCCAGTGGTCTCATAGCTGAGCACCGGGCGGCCATCGGCAGGCACAGCAATCGATAGCTGCGCGCCCGATACGCCTGCGCTCAACGGCGAGACCACCGTGGCACCGGTACATCGCGCATTGATGCACTTCGCAACTTTAAGAGCGAAAGTGGTGGCGCTGAAGTAGGCGATGACGGGAAAGCCATCTGCGGAAATGGCAACGAAGGTGAGTTGTCCGACGCTGCTGGCACCGTGCCGTCAACAGTGACCGGGGCGCTAAACGCGCTGCAATTGGCAACGCTGCGTTTCATAACACTCAGGTCAGAGTTAGTCGCGTCGAAATAGCTGATTACGGGCAGCCCGTCGACGGGCATCGCGATCAATGTGAATTGGCCTACATCGGTGGCCACCAGGCCATCAATCGTGGTGACGGTCGCGCCCGCGCAGGTGGCGTTCACGCACTTGGCTACTTTCAGGTTGCCATTGGTGCCATCGTAGTAGCGGATTACCGGAAAACCGTCCTGACTGATCGCCATAGAGCGGTGGCGACCGACGGCGGTGAAGATTGTCAACCACGGTTAGCGTGGCCGCGCCGGTGCAGCCCACGTCTACACATTGGGCCACCTTCAGGGCGCTCGTCGCGGTCTCGGTCGGATTGTTCGAACTGGAGCAACTGATGACCGGAAAACCAACGGCGGGCACGTTGATGGACGCGTAGCGCCCGAGCGCGCCCGTATCGTCAACCGTGTTGACGATGTTGCCGCCGATGCACGCGGCGCTGCCGCACTGGATGACTTTAACGCTGCTGTTAGTCAAATCGAAGTAGCTGATGATTGGCAGCCCGTCGAGCGATTTTGCGCTGGCCACGTGTTGGCCCACATTTCCCAAGCTATCGACGGTGGTGAACGTTTGCGCTGCCGCGCTGCAGACGATGGCACCGGCCTAGAGCTTGAGCAATTGCCCGTCCAAGCAGGACGCGCGCAGCGCGGGTGGCGGTGCCGAGCAAATCCATGCGCTGCTGTTCCATGCGGCGATTTGATTGATAGCGCAGGCTTCGGGCAGCAATCGTGTGGCCGCTATTGCGCCGCAGCCCCCAAGCGAAAAGCTTGCGACCGCCGCTGGCGTGCTGCGCGTGCCGGTATCCAGCGCCAGGCCATCGGTGAGCGCCGCGCCGCGGAAACCGGCGAGCGCTTGCGAAGTGATCGTGGCATCGGCCACCGTCATGGTTGGGTTGCCGGTGATGTTGAACCCGAGGCTGGGGCAGTTAATCGTCGTCTCCACGCTCGACGCATCCACCGCATTGATGCCCGTGCGCGCCACCAGTGGCGCACCGGTCTCACCTAGCGCGCAGCGGGTCAGGATCAATCCTTCCACCTCAAGCGACGCGTTGCCATCGTCGAAGGGACAGACCTGCGCCAGCACAGGTTGCAGCCCGGCCAGCGTGAGCAATGCCACCAGGGCCATTTCCGATGTTCGAACTGACGCGTGGAGGGGATGACGAATGGATTGCATGCGATGCCCCGGTTCGATGGTTGGCTTGAACGCGGGCGACCGTCTGATTCAAAAACGCATTAGAAACATCATTCATTGTCATCCGGAGCCAGCGGCGAAGGATCAGATTGCAGGCAGCGAGTCGTTCCTCAGTCAAGCCAATCTGGTTGCAAAGTGATCCTTCGCTAGCGCTCAGGATGACAGGAAATTATTGTCGTTTCAGTTGAGAATTGGAATGAGTCGACGCGGGTCAAAGATAGCGACGTTTTGAAGGCGAGATTACTGCCAACCGCCGCGTGAAGCAATACGGCAGGCGGCGCATGCACGTAGGGCGGTAAATCGTCTAGGGCAGGGCAATGCAAGATTCAAATCAGCATCGACTTTGTAATCAGCTTTATCGTAAAAGCGCCGTTATAAGGGGGCTGAGCGGTTATATCGTTAATTATCGACTATTGAGTAAAACGGTGGTGAGCCCTTACATAGCGGCGACAACAGAGAAAAGCCATTCCGCGAATCGAGTGGACGTTACATGCCCAGTCGCCGCTCAATCGCAGCAAGTTTTTTTCGCGTGTCGAGCGAGGGCTGCGCTGGGTGACCACGCGACGACGAGTGATAGCGCAAACAACGAAGTCCATGTGACCGCGCGGCGAATGAAGCAAATAGGTCAAGTGGGGCGAATAGGGGCGAATAGGGTCGATACGACGCGCGACGGTTACGACGAATGCGCCATAACGCGAAGCTGAGCGATGATCCCCTTGAACAGACGCAACAACCAGCCACGGCTGTGGCAGCCTCGCCGTTAAGTCAGTCAAATATCGAGCCCAACAAGCTGCTTACGCCATCGCTGACGAGATCGACGAGACCGCCGCCTGCGGATGCGGCTGCGTCGCTTGAAGCGTCGACTACGCCTTCGAATACGGAGCTGCCTGCTGCGTCCATCGCGCTGCTGCCGAGTTCGGATGCCACGCTACCACCTCCGTCGCCGAGGCTCGATCCGCCGCTTGAGAAAAAGCTGCCAATTTCATTCATAAAGCCGCCGCCCGCCTCGCTAACGCCCCCGCTAGTTGAACCGAACAGCGCGTCGGTGGCGTTCGGCATGGCGTCCGCGGTGTGGCTGAATAAGCCCGAATTGCTGCCGGTAAGTAGGGTGGAACTGAGATTACTACTTAGGCCAGCGGTAACGTCCGGCGCTAGCGCATTGCCCAGCGCCGAGCCGAACAATGCATCAGACGCGGTGGGCAACGCGTTAGATGCGCCGCTCATGCTTGAGCCGACGCCTGAGCCCATGGATTCAAGCAGCCCGCCGGTTGCGATGGTTCCGCCGCCGGCCAGCGCGCTGCCAGCACTCGCACCTACGCCCGCACCAACCGCAGCGGGCACCACGCGGCTGCCCGCGTAGCCAACACCGCGCGTGGCGGCGCGACCCAGCGCGAACAGGATGTCCGTAGCGAGATCCACACCGTTGTAGCCAAAGCTGCCCAAGCCAAAGCCTGTGGTTGAGCTGCTGGAGCCGTAGTTTGAGCCGCTACCGGACGTTTGCATGGGCTGGCGTTGACGCGCGACGAGGTAATGATCGATGGCTTTTTTCGCGGCGTCGCGGTCGAACACCGACACCGGCGCGCGACAGTATTGACAGGCATCGGTTTGACCGATGTCGACCGGGGCGGCGCAACTGGAGCATTTGATTTGTTGCACGCTGACGGCAAGCTTGGCGCGTTCGGCTTGCGTGAGTTCGCGCACAAACTGTTTCTCAGAGAGGAAGTTGTAGAACGTGGTGAGCCGACCGTGGCCGTTCGGGCACGCTTGATAGACGAATCGGGTGTTCTTGACGCGATCGTTGGTGAGCCGCATGCCAGTGCCGCAGGTCACGCAGCGCAGCCCTTCACCAAATTTGCTGGCGGCGTTGGTTGACGTGCCGCCGCGTTCGTTGATGAGCTGGAAAAGGGCGACGGTGCCGTCCGGCGACAGCTGTGTGCTCTCGCTCTGATCAAACCACAGCGCATTGCAGCTGTGGCAAACATCGATTTCGACGCTGTTTCCATAGTGGCCGGGCAGCGAGTAAAGCGACATCAGCGTGCTGCAATTGGTGCAGTGCTTGGTCGACGACGTGCTTTGGAGCGGAGGGAATTGCGATGCGGACATGGCTTGGTCGTGGGTAGCGTTTACGTTTACGTTTGGGTTTGCGTCTGGTGTCGAGCGCGTGTGCGACGTGTGTGTATCCACGCCAACGCTACGGGCGTGAGCTTAACGACCAATGCGATGGTTCGCTGACAGGATCGGGTATCGCGCGACGATGGGCGGCGGGAAGGGACGAGGTGCGGGTTGAGCCTTTGAACAGCGTGTATCGCGCCCAAGGGGCGCCTACAAGCTCAGGCTGGAGGAGCGCCCCGTGGCGCGATCAAGGGTTGGCAATGAACTTCAGGCCACTTAGGACTCGTCAGCAAATAACTTTGACATCTGCCCGGCTGGGCTTGGGCGCACTGCGTCGTTGGCAATGGCTTGTGTGGCTCGCCACACGGCACCATTTCCACTTAGCACTTCATCCCAATCCAGCGGCCGTAGGTCAAAGTTGTTTACCGACGAGCCCGTATCAAAGGCAAATCGCATTTCAGAACGCGTACTGTCGCACCGATTTGACCAACCCCGAACGCAGCGGATTCGCCACGATGTACCGCGCCACCGCTTCTACCGATTTGTCTTTTCGCAGCGCATGATCGTAGTAATCGCGTTGCCACATGACGCTAGATTGGCGTTGTCACCAAGCTGGAGAAGCCAGTGCGCATGATCGCGCATGAGCACCCAATCTAACCGTTGCGTCACTTCTGCCTTAGCGGAGGCAGAAAAAGTTCTCGCACATGCGCTCGCGGCTTCAAAGGACGCCAAATGGGCTTGGCGATTTGCCGACACTGCTGTCACGTGATAAATCTGCCCCGATAAGGAGAGTCGACCTCGGCGGGTCGAGTGGGTGCCCATAAGTCGATGGTTCTATCGGTTAAGTTTTCGCGCCCGTGGGCACGCCTGCATTTCGGACTGTAGGAGCGCCCCCAAACGCGAATGCCGGTACTACGTAGACGCCATGTCGCCTCGCCTTGCTAACTACTATCCGCTGTTTTCATCTCGATCATTTTTTCGTCCCCACGGGCGGGAGCGGCCGAATGACGAGCGCGGTTTGGTGGCGGTTGACGATTTGTGTTGCGACGTGCGGGTGAATTCGACGGGTGCGTCTGCGTCGTCGGTCGCTGCTGAGGCGTCGGGCAAATCACGGCTTTCGAAGGAAAACTTGGACGTGGCGGCAACACGTATATTGGGTTCGACAGGTTCTAACGCTCTGGGCACCAACTTGAAGGCGTCGCCCAGGTGGAAACCACGGCTCAGCAGAAACCGGATTTGCCGTTGCCGCTCTTTGTCATCCTTGGGCGTTTCTCCGAAGCGACGTGTCCAGAGCGCCTGCGCTACTTCCATTTCGTCTTGTGCGAGCGCTTCCAGCGCGGTCGCCGCCACGTCTTTCTTTATGCCCGCCTGCGCCAACTTTTCACCAATAAAGCGACGGCTGGCTTGACCGGCGAGGCGACGAACGATGGCTTCAGCGTAGCGATCATCCGACTGCCAGCCTTGCGTGGTTAGATCATCGACGAGGCTCGCAATGTCGTCTTTATCGGGTTTGGGGGTTTTGGCCTCTTCCCGGGTGCGGCGTACCTTGGCTTGAGCGAGCTTGCGTAGCAGCTCTTCGCGCGAATGCTCGCGCGTGGTGAGCAAGCGCAGCGCCTTGTTGCGCAACTTTTTTGCTGCGTCTTGTTTGTCGGCTTCGTCACTGCTCATGGCGCGATTATTAACCGAGAGCGGTGTTTGCGGAAAGCTGAGTGCGAGTTGCATTTGAAAATCTCCTAAGCATCCCAATGTCGGGAAAAAACAGCAACGACATGGGGTGTTTTTCGATGGCGTCCAGCGTCGCTAGAAAGTTCGGTCGGGCGGTCCTAAGATGAGCCCGCGTGCCAGACCATTTCCAAACGACTGCAGCGAGAAAATCCAACGCACCCGGTCGCTCGCCCGAGTAAAAAGGTGGTGCTGGAAAGAGTTCAGTGAAGATTTCCCGCCGCCAATGCAGTTGCGCTCGAGCTGCGGTTTGAACGCGCGTGATCGTTGCTTCGTCAGGATCGATGCACCAACGTTCGGGATAGTCAGACACGCTGACGGCGGCATAGCAGTTGGCGGCGATGTAGACGAGCCCGCGAAGCGACCGGGCGAGCTGGTTTGGGTCAGTGAGCAGCAGCGCCGAATCCGGAAATGCGAGTCCCAAATGAATCAGTATGGCCGCGCTCTCGGACATGACTGTGCTGTCAGGCAAAACGAGCGTTGGGATTTGCTTGACTGGATTGATGCGTTCAAGCTCCGCGAGTGCGGAGTCGGGTTCCCATGTCGGGGCTCAAACCCATTTGAAAGGCGCGTTGCAACGCTCAAGCGCGACTCCGACGGCCGCTGAGCCTGAGCCTTGGGCACCGTACAGTATGTACATCGCGTGTCCTCCCGGAGTAGTCGTTCTGTGCATTCGACCCGGCCATGACGCAGTGTGTAGGAGCTCTTGTGGGCGCGACCGCGTTCCAACCGCTGTGTTGCGGATCGCGGCCGAGGCCGCTCCTACATGGGACGCAGCCGGAATGACTGCGTCTTTCCATTTGTCGCTATTCGTCCGGCGAACCTTCATCTTTGGACACCGCACCGCCTTTGGCGATGCCGATCTTGGCGCGGATTTTCTCCTCTATTTCTTTGGCTAGCGCTGGGTTTTCGCGCAGATATTCGCGTGAATTGTCTTTGCCCTGGCCCACGCGGTTGCCGCCGTAGCTGTACCACGCGCCGGACTTTTCTACGAAGCCGTGTTCGACGCCCATATCGATGATTTCGCCCTCGCGCGAGATGCCTTGACCGTACATGATGTCGAACAACGCTTCGCGGAATGGTGGTGCGCATTTGTTTTTGACGACTTTAACGCGGGTTTCGTTGCCGACGATTTCATCGCCCTTTTTAATCGCCCCAATACGACGAATGTCCATGCGCACCGAGGCGTAGAACTTAAGCGCGTTACCACCCGTGGTCGTCTCGGGGCTGCCGAACATGACGCCGATTTTCATGCGGATCTGATTGATGAAGATCACCAGCGTGTTGGTGCGCTTGATGTTGCCAGTGAGTTTGCGCAACGCCTGACTCATCAAACGCGCCTGCAAACCGGGGAGCTGGTCGCCCATTTCGCCTTCGATCTCGGCCTTCGGCACGAGGGCGGCGACCGAGTCGATCACCACGATATCCACGCCGCCGGAGCGCACCAGCATGTCGGCAATTTCAAGCCCCTGCTCGCCGGTGTCAGGCTGGCTGATCAGCATCTCGCTGACGTTGACGCCGAGCTTGGCCGCGTACACCGGGTCGAGCGCGTTTTCAGCGTCGATGTAGGCGGCGACACCGCCCGCTTTTTGAATCTCCGCGACCACGCTTAAGCACAACGTGGTTTTACCTGATGATTCGGGTCCGTAAATTTCGCACACGCGACCGCGTGGCAAGCCGCCGATTCCGAGGGCGATATCAAGGCCCAGCGAGCCTGAGGAGATGACCTGAATGTCATGCTCGGTATTGCCATCGCCCATCTTCATGATGGAGCCTTTGCCGAATTGCTTTTCGATTTGCGACAGCGCGGCAGCGAGGGCTTTTTTACGGTCATCCATGGGGAGTTCTTTGCTCATTTTGAAGTTCCTTTGATTGTAGGTTTCGCCACTGACGCATTCCAAAAATGAGCGACCCTCTTTGGAATGGTGCCTACGTCAGCGGCAATAGACATTTTTCGCGTGTGTCCGGCAAAACGAAACGGATGAAACTGGTTTTAGTTAACTTATCCACTTGCGTTTATCAACAGCACTGGATAAAATTCACTGTATGGATACGCACTGTATAACTTAACAGTATCCGTGTCAAGCGATCTCACTTTTATTTATTGGAGTTTTTCATGCGCCCCTTGACCGCCCGCCAGGCCGAAATTCTTGCCCTTATCCAGGACTTCATGGAACGCTCGGGGTTTCCGCCGACCCGCGCTGAAATCGCCGCCCAGCTTGGCTTTCGCTCTGCGAACGCGGCTGAGGAGCACCTGCGTGCGCTGGAGCGCAAAGGCATTCTGGACATCCTGCCCGGTGCCTCGCGCGGCATTCAGTTAAAGCAGTCTGGCTTGCCCGGTTTACCGCTGATTGGGCGGGTTGCTGCGGGCTCGCCGATCCTTGCCGAAGAAAATATCAAGTCGCGACACAAGGTCGATCCAACGCTTTTTTCGCCAAAGGCAGATTATTTGCTCAAGGTCAAAGGTGATTCGATGATCAATATCGGCATCATGGACGGTGATTTGCTCGCCGTTCACAAGACCACGGAGGCGCGATCCGGGCAAGTTGTGGTGGCGCGGATTGATAACGAAGTGACTGTGAAGCGGCTCAAACGCAAGGGTAATTCGATTGAACTGCTGCCTGAGAACGACGCTTTATCACCGATAGTCATCGATCCAGCGGTGAACGATTTCGCTATTGAAGGTTTGGCCGTCGGCGTGATTCGCTCTAGCGGGATTCACTAGTGTTGTGACACGACATTAGCCCCAGACGAGTTCAATGCAGCAATCCGCAAGCGTTCTGCTGCAGCGCGTAGGAGTGGCGCAAGCCGCGACAGGTTGTTGGAACGAGTGCTGCGCGGCATACGCCGCTTCTACATCGCCGCTTGCGCCGGCCGCGTTCCGCGGGAATCAAAGGAGTGGCACCTACAGAGTGGTACCCCGTCGCTACCGCGGCACTACGGCAACGCAAATCCGCCGCTGGTCAACTCCATGCCCTTCGCGGTTTTGACCACGTACCGGTATTGACCGGGTGGGTACTGCACCTCTGCACGGCACGACTCCGCGCATTGCGATGCGCAGTGGCGTCCGGTCCACGGCAACGCATTGACGGACGCACCCGCCGCAATTGAGATCATCTCGGGTTTGGGCGCGTCACAACGCGAGCGGAGCAGTAGATTTTGCACCGCAAGCCGCTCCCACTTGGCCGCACTCGCCGCTTGCTCGATGATCATCGCGGAATGAAGGCTCACCGCCGATTTCGCCCCGTTGCGCACGGTCAAACTACGATCTGCGCCCACGCTTAATGTGATTTCTTGAAGTTCAGTCACGGCTTTACTCCCCAAAGCGACCACGGTAGCGCAAGTGGCCAGTGCGGAAAGTAGGACAGCAAGCCCTACTGCGTAACGTTGAAGTTTTGCCATCTTCGACCCTCCCGAATGTTTGGATTCGTGCTGGCGTTGCCGGCGACGACGTTACAGTTAGGCGCGGCACCAGCGATCATGACGTGATTAAAACGGCGGTCGTTGCTGGTTCCGCCGAAGACGCGGCTGGCCGCCGCTCCTTGCCCGCCAGCAACCGCGTTGATCGTCCACGCTGCCGCCAGATTTGAGAAATTCGTCGGCAGAAAACGGGCCTGCCAGCGCACGTTCCAATAAAAATGGGCCAACTGATGCACCACACCGGTTGGTGAATTCAGTACCAACACGGCACAAAACATAAATTCGAGCTGAGCTTCGCGCAGGTAATTGGGTCGAGTGGTCAGCGAATTGACCCGTTGCAGCGGAAATAATTCCGCCGGTTTGTCGAAGTGTTGGGCGGTTACGGCAATGGGCAACACGGTGGTTGCCGTGAGGTTCACTGAGTGTCCCGCACTGACCGTGTTGTAGATAGCCGCACCGGCCACAATGCTGTCTCGGCAGGCGCGTGAGGCTCGGGCAGGCGCGCGACCACGTTGCAGAAACGAGCTGCCGTCGGCGTCACGTTCGCCCCGATAATGCGCCCAATTGGTTTCGCACCACTCTGCCTGCATCCAAGCGAACGTCCAGCCCGCAGGCGTGGCGGTTTCCAGTCGCGTGATCTCGGCTCGACCGATGGCGGTGATACTGGTGCAGTTAAAAACCATGTCGGTGCCAGAAACGGCTGGCAAAAGCACGGTGGGTGTCTTGGTGATCGCGATGGACACGTGACGGGTTGTGGGCATGATGACTGTCTCCTTGGCGTCAGGAATCGTTGATTAACACGAAGGTGTCGGAAAAAACTACCACTGATCCGATAGACGAAAGCCAATGCTAAGTAGCGACAAGATTTGCGGTGGGCTAGGGCGAACCTAGTGTCGTGTCACGCCAAAAATGACGTATCTCACTTGCCAGCGCCGCGCACCGCGTCGTTGCAAAATTTGCACATGCCCCGGCATGAGCTGCATTTTGCGCCTAGCCGTGCACACCGATGGCGGCGCGATATACCGTCATTTTTAACGTGACACGACGCTGGCGTAAGCCTGCATGCAAAGGCAAGCAGCTTTTGAACTAAATCCGTATTTTATAAGGGCTAAGCGCTTGTTTTTGCCAAAACCGATAAGCGATTAAAAATCGATAAAGCCCCTGCAAAATGGGCGTTCCGCTAAAAAGCTGATAGCGAAAGAAACGAGTCCAACCGCAGGATGCCACGTCGACACGGCGCATCGGCGACGCTACATTGCCCGTTGATGATTTCTACGTGCCACCTGCTGGCTCGAGCCGCATGCACATTCGGTGGCGAGTCGTCCAAGAACAACGTCTGCGCCGGATTTGGATCGAAACGTCGTTCGGCTTCCTGGTAAATTTTCGGATCGGGTTTAGTCATATTCACGCGACCGGAAAAAATGCCGATGTCAAACTGCGTAATCCACGGGCACCGGGCTTCGAGCACCGCTGCGTAGGCCGTGGGCATGTTGGAAAGATAAAGAAGTCGATGGCTGCCATGTTGTAGTTAGGCGAGCGCTTGCAACGCCGTGATCGCGTCTTAACAAATCGGCAACAGATGGAGGATTTCGCTCGATAAAACGGCCCAGATTGATCGCATCGAGCCCGAGCCTTGCTGCGCTCGGCGAGGTTGGCGGTATCAATCAGTCCCCGGTCAAAGTCAAGCCAGTCTTGATGCTTCACCAGAGCCTCGGCCAGCGCCGTCGGCCTATGTGTCAGTAATTCGCGCTGCGGATAATGCGCCTCGATCAACCACGCCGGTTTCATTCAACCAACACATTGCCAAAATCGAAGACGATATTCATCGGACAAACATAAGCTATGCCTTGAAACAGATGACCGCTGAGGCGCCATCTACGCAGCGGAAGACAGCAGCAGATGCGCATCAGCCAGCGCCCTTTCTCTCAAATGCTGAACGAAATGTTCACATCCACCCGGCTTCCGCGATAAACAGATATTCAACGCCGCTACATCCCTCGTCAGCAGAGGAACCAAGGCAATTTCGGTAGGTTCATAAAGTTACCTAACGAGTGACGTTTTTGAGGTGTTCCATGAGCCTACAGGCACGCAACGTGCTCCCGTGCAAGCTGTGGGCCACCTCGGAATTGCTCACCACTCATGCCGGACTCGTCCTGCTCGGTGAGTTCATGCGCGGCCTGGGGCTGTCGCGCTGGGTGAGCCAAAATCTGTTCTGATTAGTTACGTGCCACAGACCTACGACGATCATCCCACGCTGTCATGGGCATACTGATCCTTCGCGATACTCAGGATGAAAACTTTCTATCTGAGGCATGTAACTAATCAGATAAACGGTTTGCGTGAGATTTATGCTGACGAGGGTTTACGCCATCTGCTCAAAGTCGAGCACTGCCCCAGCACCGACGCGGCAGGCGACTGGTTTCGGCGCGACTCATGATGGAGTTCTTATTGATTAGATTTGCGTGGTGACGCCCACTGTTTTTTTGTGGCACGTCGTTGTGTACGTAACCAAAACCAATAGGTTGCCAAAGTTATGACTAAAGCATGAAAAAGGATAGTAATGCACTGAAATGTGGCGTGATTCAAATGAATCCGCGTCACTCAACGTGTCAATTTCGCGGTTTGTTGAAGACGTGGGCACTTCAGCGCCGTGCCACGGAGCCCAGATTTCTTTACAACACGCTCACCATGCCCGCGACTGATAGCACGGCCAGCACGGTGAGCACGGCTTTGCGAAATCCGGCTTCATCGACACGCTTGAACCCGTGTGAGCCGACCACTATGCCTGCTAGCAGTGGTAACGCCAGCCATCCAGCACGCGTCAACGTTTCGCCGTTCACCAAACCGTGCCAACTACCCCATACCAAGGAGTACAACCCGCTGCCAAAGAACAGCACGATCAAGGTCGCGCGCAGATTTTTTGCAGGCAGCGCGACGGCCAGCAACATCACTGAGGCGACCATGCCACCTAGTGACGTTGCTCCGGCAAAAAAGCCAGCGACGAGGCCTGTGCCCACGCGCAGCGGCAACCCATCCGGCAATTGGGTTCGCGCATTCAGCAGCAATCCCAAGCTCGCCAGCAACAGCGTGATGCTTCCCGCCACGCGCAGCACCGAATCCGGCAGGTACGCCAGCGCCGCCACCCCCAACGGGATCGAGACGATGTACGCGGCGGCCATTGGTCGCAGCCACTTCCAGTCGACGTGCTTCCACACGCTGGGAATCAGGGCAATGCTCGCGATCACCTCCATCGTCTGCGCGGTCGGAATGATCAGTTTCGGCGCAAACACAAAGGAGGCGGTTGCCACCAGCACGGCCGACAATCCAAAGCCCGAGAAGCCGCGCACCAATCCTGCCGCAAAGGCGCACGCGGCAAGGATTGCGTAGTGGTCTGGCAGCGCGGGCAGGGGCATGCGCACACGTTACCTTAAGCGCTGCTGCCGGATGTTCCTAAAATACAAGTTCATTCACTCGTTTCGTCTACGCCATCATGCAAGTGTCTAAGTCCGCCAAAGTCGCCTTTAACTGGAGCGACCCACTGCTCCTCGATCAGCAACTAGCTGAGGACGAGCGCATGATTCGCGACGCAGCGGCTGCGTACTCGCAGGACAAATTGCTGCCGCGCGTGGTCGAAGCGTTTCGCAATGAGTACACCGATGTCGCGATTTTTCGTGAGATGGGCGCGCTCGGTTTGCTCGGGCCGACGATCCCGGAGCAATACGGCGGTGCGGGGCTTAACTACGTCGCTTACGGCCTGATCGCGCGCGAGATTGAACGCGTGGACTCCGGTTACCGTTCGATGATGAGTGTGCAAAGCTCGCTAGTCATGGTGCCGATCAATGCGTTCGGCTCTGAGGCGCAAAAGCAGAAATATTTGCCGAAATTGGCGACCGGCGAGTGGATCGGTTGCTTCGGTTTAACCGAGCCGAACGCGGGCTCTGACCCGGCGAGCATGAGCACGCGCGCGAAGACCGTGCCGGGCGGATTTTCTGTTTCGGGCTCGAAAATGTGGATCTCGAATTCGCCGTTTGCGGACGTGTTTGTGGTGTGGGCGAAGAACGACGAAGGCCGCATTCGTGGCTACATTCTTGAGAAAGGCATGAAGGGTTTATCAGCCCCGGCGATCAAGGGCAAGATCGGTTTGCGCGCGTCCACGACGGGCGAGATTGTGATGGACGGCGTGTTCGTACCCGCTGAAAACGAGCTGCCGAATGTTGAGGGGCTCAAGGGCCCGTTCACCTGCCTGAATTCAGCGCGTTACGGCATCGCTTGGGGCGCACTCGGCGCGGCCGAGGACTGCTGGTTTCGTGCGCGGCAGTACGTCATGGATCGCCAGCAATTCGGTCGTCCGCTCGCTGCCAATCAGCTCATTCAAAAGAAGCTCGCCGACATGCAAACCGAAATCACCATGGGCCTGCAAGGCTGTCTGCGCTTGGGCCGTATGAAAGACGAGGGCACCGATTCGGTAGAAATCACCAGCATCATGAAGCGCAACAGTTGCGGCAAAGCGCTCGACATCGCGCGAGTCGCCCGCGACATGCTCGGCGGCAACGGCGTGAGCGACGAATACGGCGTAATGCGCCACATGGTGAACCTCGAAGTGGTGAACACCTACGAGGGTACCCACGACATCCACGCGCTGATTCTGGGTCGTGCGCAGACCGGGATTCAGGCGTTTCAGTAGAGGATTGCGTAGGGTGCGCATCAAAATGCGCACCGCGTGCCAGGGGTGAGCCGGTGCGCGCTTTGGCGCACACCCTACGAGAACAACGACGACAACCGACCAAGTCATGAAACTCTACAACTACTACCGTTCCTCCGCCGCGTATCGCGTTCGCATTGCCCTCAATTTGAAGGGACTGAAGTGGGAGCATGTTGGGGTGCATTTGCTTAAGAGCCAGCAACGCGCTGAGCGGTATCTTGCGATCAATCCCGCCGGGTTGGTGCCGACGTTTGTTGATGACGACGGTGCAGTGCTTACTCAGTCGCTGGCAATTATTGAGTATCTCGATGAGACCAAGCATGGCACGACGCCGATGTTGCCTTCGAGCCCGATTGATCGAGCGTATGTGCGTGCGCTGTCGCTGGCGCTGGCGTGCGATGCGCATCCGCTCAACAACGTTCGGGTGTTGAATTATTTGTCCAATGTGCTGAACGTGACGCAAGAGCAAAAAGATGCTTGGGTCGGGCACTGGATCACGACCGGTTTGGCTGCGTTTGAGCAGATGCTTAAGCAGTCCGGTAGAAGCGGTCAATTTTGCGTTGGCGACATGCCGACGATGGCCGATTGCGTGTTGGTGCCGCAGGTGTTTTCGGCGCGGCGCTTCAATGTCGATGTGTCGCAGTATCCGCGCGTTGCCGCCATTGACGCGTTGTGCAACACGCTACCAGCCTTTGTCAGCGCACATCCGAAAAATCAGCCGGATTTCAGTCCCTGAGTGCTACCATCTATTCAGCTTTTTCGCTTTTGGTCTTATTGCAAGAGGGCTGATGCGTATTTTGCGGTGTAGTCGACTTTGGCGAAATATGGCCTTGAGCCCAAATGAAATAAGCCACACAGCCGCTAGCTGATAGACTCAAACTATGTTCGAATCGTCGCAAATTTCTGTTTCCACTAGCGTGCTCAACTCGCTCGCGTTCGACGCCAACGGGCTCGTGCCAGCCATCGCGCAGGACGCGGTCACCAACGAGATTTTGATGGTCGCGTGGATGGATCGCGCTGCATTTTTGCGCACGCTGGAAACCGGCAAAGCCTGCTATTACTCGCGTTCACGCAAATCGGCGTGGATGAAGGGCGAGTCGTCCGGCCACCTGCAAATCCTGCGCGAAGTGCGCGTTGATTGCGACGGTGACGCGGTGTTGCTCAAGGTCGAGCAATTGGGCGGCATTGCGTGCCACACCGGACGACGCAACTGCTTTTTCCGCACATTGGAGAACGGCGCATGGGTGACGGAATTCGAGCCGATCAAGTCGGAAGCGGAGATGTACGGTGAGCGCTGAAATCGCCGCCGTTTTTGCGCGTTTGGCGCAGACCTTCGCCTTGCGCAAGGACGCTGATTCAGCGGTTTCATACGTGGCCAAATTGCTGGCTAAAGCGCCGGATGCTGCGCTCAAAAAAGTGGGCGAAGAGGTGGCAGAATTCATCATGGCGTGCAAAGACTGTGAAGGGTCGGCCTCGGATCACTCGCGAGCCAAAGTGATCGGCGAGGCGGCGGACGTGTGGTTTCACATGCTTGTAGCACTCTCGCGTTACGATGCGTCAGGGGACGACGTGGTTGCAGAGCTTGCCCGGCGTGAGGGGCTGTCCGGCATTGAAGAGAAAGCCGCTCGCTCCGGATAGCCTCAAATAGCAATAGGTGGGAGCGGTTTTACCGCGATTCCCACGGCGGCAATCGCGGTGAAACCGCTACCACAGAAAACGTACTTACCGAATCATGAGCACAGACCTCCATTGCATCTTCTGCCAGATCATCGCGAACGTTATTCCGTCGAGTCGGGTCTACGAAGACGACGACGTTTTGGTGTTCAAGGACATCCATCCCTCCGCGCCCGTGCATTTGCTGGTAATCCCAAAGCGCCACATCACGGGCCTCTCGGCGGTGAAGGCGGCGGATCAGCAGGTGCTCGGTAAAATGTTGTGGGTAGCCTCATGCGTGGCCAAGGACGCGGGCTTAACCGATGGATTCCGCACGATCATCAACGATGGACGGGTCGGTCGACAGGATGTTTTTCACCTGCACATGCATGTGTTGGGTGGCCCAACCCCACTGGGTCGTATGATTGCAACGGACGATAAGACGTAAAGAATTTAGGAGATTGTTATGGGTTCATTTTCAATTTGGCACTGGTTGATTGTGCTGTTAGTGGTGGTGCTGATTTTCGGCACTAAAAAGCTACGCGGTATGGGCAAAGACTTGGGCGGCGCGGTGAGCGACTTCAAGAGCGGCATGAAGGGCGGCGAGGAGGCCACCAAGGGCGCAACCGAAGCGCCACCGGTTGCTGCACCAAACGTGATTGAGGGTGAAGCCAAGCGCGACAAGGTCTGATTCAGCCCGTTGTCCATGCTGTTCGTGCTGTTTTGCGTGCAATAAATGTTTGAACTTTCCTTCGGTAAGATGATGATCATCGCGGTGGTCGCTTTGATCGTGCTTGGCCCCGAGCGACTGCCCAAGGTGGCGCGCACGCTCGGTCACTTGCTGGGCCGCGCGCGCGGCTACGCCAATCAGGTCAAGCAGGACATTGATCGTGAAATGCAAATGGACGAGCTGCGCAAATTGCAGGAGCAGGCGAAGGAGGCCGCACACAGTTTTGAGACCGCAGTGAACGACGCCGGGCGAAGCGTTGAACAGGAAGCGTCCAGCGCGTCGAAGGTGTTCAACGAAATGGAATCTGGCTACAAGGCAAAACTCGACGGCGCGGTGACGGATAACAGCGTCGCCTCACCTGTTGCGGCCACCGCGCTGACCGCACACGATGAAGTTGCCGCGCTTGAAAAATCGATTGCCGAGCAAGCTGCGGAGCAGATTGCAGAGATCAAGCCAATGATTTCGACTGAGCAAATGACGGCGACGCTCACGCCCGCGCCCGCGCTCAACGCGCCGATTGATTCAGCCAAGAAGGCGACATAGTGCAGCCGCGACCCTGTGGGAGCGCTTCCACCGCGAATGGTTACGCCTGTGGACGTTTACCGGGATGAAATCCCTCCCCCACATTTGATGCTCATTCATGCCCACTGAATCCGTACAAGAAACCTTCATCTCGCACCTGGTTGAGCTGCGAGAGCGGCTCGTCAAGTCCGTGGTTGCCGTGCTCATCGTCACCTTCGCACTGATGGCCTATCCGGGCATGAACAACCTCTACACGATGGTTGCAGCGCCCATGATGCAAGTGCTCCCGGCGGGCACGTCCATGATCGCCACTGACGTCACGGGCACCTTCTTCATTCCGCTCAAAGTCACCCTCATGGCAGGTTTTTTGATCTCGTTACCAGTGGTGCTCTATCAAATGTGGGCGTTCGTTGCACCTGGGCTGTACAAGCACGAAAAGAAATTGGCCATGCCTATCATCGTCTCCAGCACGCTGCTGTTTTTCTGCGGAATGGCCTTCGCATATTTCGTGGTGTTTCCGTCGATTTTTGGCACCTTCGTTGGCTTCACACCTACGGGGGTCAACATGACGCCGGATATTGACAAATACTGGAGTTTCGCGCTGACTATGTTCATCGCATTTGGTATTACGTTTGAGACGCCGGTCGTGCTCGCTGTGCTTACCCGAGCAGGCATCGTCACGGTAAAACAGCTTGCTGAATTTCGCGGGTACTTTATCGTCGCCTCGTTTGTCATCGCCGCTGTTGTGACACCACCCGATGTGCTGTCGCAGCTGTTCCTAGCGATTCCGCTGGTGATCCTGTACGAAGTCGGCATCATTGTCAGCCGCTTCATCACGCCGCGCTCACGCGCTGCGGCAGACGAGGCCGCCGCTTAAGCAACTTACGGAGCGCAAGAGCAAGCCGGGCTCAGTTACTTAGTCTTTCCTGATTAGTTACTTGCCTCAGACAGGCGCATTGCATATACTGTATGTATGTT
>ENA-OFCX01000061-OFCX01000061.1-metagenomes-genome-assembly--contig:-NODE-61-length-54961-cov-8.714166_pt1 | contig 54961 bp, 48 predicted proteins | sample MGYA00153384_OFCX01 | MGnify analysis MGYA00153384
CTTCGCCATGATAATTGGTCGGGATTCCGCCCATGTTGTAATGGACCGTGGGGGTCACCGGGATCGGCTGGCGGGTCAAATCGACCCCGGCGAAAATCTTCGCGGTCTCGGTGATACCGGGGAGCCGCTCGGCGAGGATTTTGGGGTCGATATGGTCGAGGTGGAGGTAGATGTGATCCTTATGCTCGCCGACCCCGCGGCCTTCGCGGATCTCCATCGCCATCGAGCGTGACACGACGTCGCGGCTGGCGAGATCCTTGGCCGACGGGGCGTAGCGTTCCATGAACCGCTCGCCTTCGGAGTTGGTGAGGTAGCCGCCCTCGCCGCGCGCGCCCTCGGTGATCAGCACGCCGGCGCCGTAAATGCCGGTCGGGTGGAACTGGACGAATTCCATATCCTGCAGCGGCAGCCCGGCGCGCAGCACCATCGCATTGCCGTCGCCGGTGCAGGTGTGTGCGCTGGTGGCCGAGAAATAGGTCCGCCCGTAACCGCCGGTGGCGAGCACCACCGATTGCGCCAGGAAACGGTGGATTGATCCGTCGTCGAGGTTCATCGCAACCAGCCCACGGCAGGCTCCATCCTCCATGATCAGGTCGAGCGCGAAATATTCGATGAAGAAGTCGGCATCATACTTCAGGCTCTGCTGGTAGAGCGTGTGGAGCATCGCATGTCCCGTGCGGTCGGCGGCGGCGCAAGTGCGCTGCGCAGGCGGGCCTTCGCCCATGTCCTGAGTCATCCCGCCGAACGCGCGCTGGTAAATCTTGCCCTCGTCGGTGCGGCTGAACGGAAGGCCGGCATGCTCCAGCTCATAGACCGCGGCAGGCGCCTCACGACACAAATATTCGATCGCGTCCTGGTCGCCGAGCCAATCGCTGCCCTTGACGGTATCGAACATGTGCCACGTCCAATGGTCGGGCCCCATATTGCCGAGGCTGGCGGCAATCCCGCCCTGCGCCGCGACCGTATGGCTGCGGGTCGGGAACACCTTGGTCACGCAGGCGGTCTTAAGGCCTTTTTCCGCCGCGCCCATCGTCGCGCGCAAGCCCGCGCCGCCGGCACCGACGACAACGACATCATAAACATGGTCGATGATCTTGTAGGCGGTCATTTCAGGTCAGGCTCCAAATGCGATTCTGGCAAGGCTGAACAAGGCGAGCGATCCGCCGCCGATCCCGGCGAAGGTCAATATGCCGTGCCATAGCGAGCGGCTGCTCTCGTCATGAACATAATCGTCGACCACGGTCTTGAGGCCATCGACCGCATGGATGAAGAAAGTGACGACCAGCAATGCCATCGGCACCGCGCCGCTCGCGCCGTGGAGCCATTCGATCAGGGTCGCGCGGTCGAGCGTGGGCAATAGCAATAGAGATGCGATCAGCCACAGCCCGAGCAGCAGCGATGCCGCGCTGGTCAGCCGCTCGCGCAGCCAATGCTCGCCGCCATGATGCGCCGATCCAGTGCCGCGAACTTGCCCCAGCGGGGTCGAGCTAGTGTCGCCGTTCATGACCAGATTCCCAAACCAAACGCCCAGGTGAGCGCCGTAAGGAACAACGACGCGACGATCGTCATCACTGCAAACAGGCGATTGACCCGCGATTCGAACCCGGCGCCGCTGTCCAGCACCAGATGGCGAATGCCCGACAACAAATGCTGCCAGAAGGCCCAGGTCAGCCCGATCAGGATGAACAGGCCGACCGGACTGGCCGCAAGTGCAGAGAATTTGTCATATGACGCCGACCCTGCAGCGATCGCGTATAACCACCAGGTCAGCAGCGCCAGCCCGGCCACCGACAGCGCGCCGCCGGTCAGCCGGTGGAGGATCGAGACGAGCATTCCCGGCCCCCATTTCCAGATCGTCAGATGCGGCGACAGCGGCCGGTCGGGATTGCGGGTCATGGAACCTCGATGCGCAGGGAGTTGGACGTCCCCGTCCCCCTAGGCAGCATCGCGCCATGTCGCAAGCGAGCCGAGTGACTAACCGCCTCTTAACCATTGCCGGCGCATAGCCGATCCAAGGCAAGTTAAAGCGAATGGGAACATCCAGAATGGCTACCGTGGTCGGTTCAGGTTCAGGCAGCGATTATGATCTGGCACGGGGCCTCGCGCTCTACGATCCCGAGCGCGACCTGCCGGCGCGGGCACGCGATTTGTGGACCCGGCTCGAACCCGAATCGATCGACATGGCGCGTGAATTCTGGCGCCGCTACGCCCGTTCGCCAGAGCTTGCGACGCCGTTCGACCAAGCCCTGCTCGAAGGTTATTCGGTCAAGATCCAATCCTATATCGAGATGAAGTTCGCGCGCATCGACCAGCCCGAATGGACCGGCAAGGGCAAGCAATATGTCGAGCGCGCGTATGCTGCGGGCCTCACCTTGTCGACCCTGCTCGCCGGACTATCCGCCGAGACCGAAGCCGCTTTCGCCATCCTCCGCCGCCAGTTCAGCGACGACGATGAGCTGGTGCGCTTCGCCCGAACCCTGTCCGAGGTCCAGGCAGTCGAGGTCGATTGCTTCATCCACCACGCCATCGCTCTGGCCCGTAACGAGGGCGAAAAAGTCCATTCGCGCCGCGCCAATGATTTCAATGGCAAGGTGCTCGGACTGGTCCAGAATTGCACCCAGGAAAGCGACGGCCTTCGACTCAAGGCATCATCGACCAGCGCCTCGGCGCGCGGGATGCTGGGCAAGACCAGCGAAGTCGCCGCCGCCGCCGAACAATCCGCCACCGCAATGCGCGAAGCCGCGCAGACCGCCGCGGGCCTGATCCGCGCCATCGAAGATGCCCGCACCGAAGTCGAGGTTGCGGCCGGAGTCGCGACCCGGGCCGGCGGCCAGGCCGAACAAGCGGTCAAGGTCAGCAAGGCGCTGTCGGGCCATGTCGAGGCGATCGAATCGATCCTCGGGCTGATCCGCGACATTGCCGGACAAACCAATTTGCTCGCGCTCAACGCCACCATCGAGGCCGCCCGTGCCGGCGATGCCGGTCGCGGGTTCGCGGTCGTCGCGCAGGAAGTGAAGAGCCTCGCCAGCCAGACCGCGCGGGCGACAGACGACATTACCGCCAAGATCACCGCCATCCAGCAGGCGACCCGCCAGACGGTCGACAGCAACGCCTCGATCCAGACCACGGTCGAGGAAGTCCAGTCGAGCGCCGACCGCATCCGCCAGGCGATGGAGTTGCAGGCCCAGACGGTGACGATGATCACCGCCGCGGTCGACGAAACCGCGCTCGCCGCCGATTCGATGAGCTCGACCATCGCCGCGATCCGCAGCGACACCGAAAATGTCGCCAAGGATATCGACAATGTCGAGCAGGGCTTTGGCCGCTTCTCGGCCCAGATCGAGGAATTCCGCGCCACCACCAGCGCGTTCGTTTCGACCTTCGCCGCCTAAAATCCGAAGCACCGCCTCTTTGCCCCCGCTGGCCGAGCGGCTAGGCGAGGGTGATGAACATCCTCCTCACCGGCGCGAGCCGCGGCATTGGCGAAGCGACCCTCGCCGCACTTCAATCGGCGGGGCATCGCGTCGTCGGCCAGTCGACCGCTGGCAGCGAAACGCTGATCGCCGCTGACTTCACCGACCCGGACGCTCCGCGCCGCCTGTGGAGCCAGGCGTTCGAGCGACTCGACGGGCGGATCGATGTGCTGGTCAACAATGCCGGCATCTTCGAAGGCGTGGCCGACAATGCCGGTGACGAGGAATGGCATGCCGCCTGGGCGAAAACGATGACCGTCAATTTGCAGGCCAGCGCCGATTTGTGCCGCCTCGCCCTCGCGCATTTCCGGTCATCTTCAACAACGGGCGGGCGAATCGTCAACGTCGCCAGCCGCGCCGCCTATCGCGGCGATTCGCCGATGCACTGGCATTATGCCGCGTCGAAGGCGGGGATGATCGCGATGACCAAGAGCATCGCGCGCGGCTATGCGGCTGAACAGGTCTACGCCTTCGCGGTCTGCCCCGGGTTCACCGCCACCGGCATGGTCGAGGAGTATATCGCCAGCCGCGGCGGCGAGAAGTTGCTCGCCGACATCCCGCTCGGCCGCCCCGCCAACCCCGACGAAATTGCCGAAACGATCCGCTGGCTCGCGACCGAGGCACCACCATCGGCGACCGGCGCGGTGATCGACGTCAACGGCGCGAGCTATGTCCGGTGAGCTGGCGGGTCACGCTCCACTGCACCCGCGCCGAGGCGGAGGCGATGCCCGACAGCGATCATCTGTTCCAGTTCAGCGATTCGCCGCCGGTGCTGGTCGCCGACGAGCCCGACCCCCACGCCCCCGACGACTGGCGCATCCATGCTTACTTCGCCGAGCAGCCGACGACGCAGGAGCTGGTGCTGCTATGCCGACTCGCCGCTGGCGCGCAGCCCGAGGTCGAGCATCTCGGTGAAGATGATTGGGTGACGATGAGCCAGGCCGGGCTCGAGCCAATCCGCGCCGGGCGGTTCTTGGTCCACACCCCGAGCCATTCGCCCGACCCCGATGCGATCAATTTTGAGATCGACGCCGGTCTCGCCTTCGGCACCGGCCAGCATGACACCACCGCCGGCTGCCTCGCCGCGCTCGACCGGCTCGAATGCGCCGGGGAGGTTTTCACCAACATTGCCGACATTGGCACCGGCACCGGCCTGCTCGCCTTCGCCGCGCTCGCGCTGTGGCCGCAAGCGAAGGCGATCGCGTCCGACATCGACCCGATCTCGATCGACGTCACCCGCGACAATGCGGCGATCAATCACATCCCGATCGGGCATGAGGCGGGGCAATTATTGCTCGTCGTTGCCGACGGGATGGACCATGAAATGCTGGTCGCTCGCGCGCCGTTCGACCTGTTGATCGCCAACATCCTCGCCGGGCCATTGGTCGAATTAGCGCCGTTCTTTGCAAAAGCGGTCGCGCCCGGAGCGCATGTCGTGCTCGCGGGATTGCTCGATTCGCAGGCCGATGCAGTCGTCGCTGCTTACGAGGCAGAGGGCATGACCGTCGTCGAGCGCAACATCGGCGAATGGTGCGTCCTGGTCATGCGGGCATCGTCCTGAACTGGATCGCCTTGCAGACCTTGGTGGAACTGCCCTTATTCAAGTGCGTTCGTTACGCAGCAAAAACTAACGTCCAACAGGGAGCAGCAACATGGCCGACAATAATGACCCGGTGGTCGAACACACCACGATCGTCGAAACCGGCAATGGCGGCGGCGGCGGCGGGATCCTCGCGGTGGTCCTGCTGATCATCGTCATCCTCGTCTTGCTCTACGTGTTCCGCGACCAGCTCGGGCTTGGCGGCAGCAAGACCAACATCAACATTCCCGACAAGATCCAGGTCAACGTCAACTAGGCACTAGGCGGGCGGGGGTTTGCGCCCCCGCCTGCAGCCGTTTGAAAAATGCCGCGCACCGTCGTAACGCTGCGGCCATGAGCCATCCCTTCGACCTCCAGCGCATTCACCACGCCGCTTATCGTTGCCGCGACGCCAAGGTCACCGTCGACTGGTACCGCCGGATGCTCGGCATGCGCTACACCAACGCCTTCGCCGAGGATCATGTGCCCTCGACCGGCGCCTACGACCCGTACATGCACGTGTTCCTCGATTGCGGCGGAGGCAATGTCATCGCCTTCTTCGAATTGCCCAACCAGCCCGACATGGCGCGTGATCCCAACACCCCGGAATGGGTCCAGCATATCGCTTTCGAAGTCGCCGATCTCGACACGCTGGGCGCAGCCAAGGCTCATCTCGAAGCGCAGGGCGTCGATGTCCTCGGCCCGACCTTCCACGGCATCTTCCGCTCAATCTATTTCTTTGATCCCAACGGTCATCGCTTGGAGCTGGCGTGCAACATCGGCACGCCCGATCAATATGCCGAGCTCGAACGCGTCGCGCCGTTGATGCTCGACGAATGGGACAAGACCAAGAAGGCCCCGCAGCACGCGCAGTGGCTCCACGTCGATCCGGGATCGCTCGCCGAATGAAACTTGCATCGTTGAAATCGGGCCGCGACGGGCGGCTGGTCGTGGTCTCGGAGGATCTCGCTTATTGTGCCGACGCGGGGCACATCGTCGCCACGCTTCAGGGCGCGCTCGACGATTGGGAGCGGCATGAGCCCGCGCTTCGCAACCTCGCCACCGACCTCGAACATGGCAGCATCCCGCGCGAGCGGTTCCACGAGCGCGAGGCGGCGGCGCCATTGCCGCGCGCGTACCAATGGGCCGACGGATCGGCTTATGTGAACCATGTTGCCCTGGTGCGCCAAGCACGCGGGGCGGAAATGCCCGACACCTTCTGGCACGATCCGTTGATGTACCAGGGCGGGTCCGACGCCTTCCTCGGTCCGCGCGACGACATCCCGCTCGCCGACGAGGCATGGGGTTGCGACCTCGAGGCCGAGGTGGTGGTGGTCACCGGCGACGTTCCGCAGGGCGTTTCGGCCGCAGACGCGCTCAAGTGCATCCGGCTGGTCGGGCTGACCAACGACGTGTCCCTGCGCAATCTTATTCCCGGCGAACTGGCCAAGGGGTTCGGCTTCTTCCACGCCAAGCCGGCGTCGAGCTTTTCGCCAGTGTTCGTCACGCCCGACGCACTCGGAGCGCGCTGGGCGGGCGGAAAGCTCAATGGCGCGCTCGAGGTCGAATTGAACGGCCAGCCCTTCGGCCGCGCCGACGCCGGCGAGGACATGACCTTCAACTTCGGCACCTTGATCGCCCATGCCGCCAAGACCCGCAGCCTCGGCGCGGGGACGATCATCGGGTCGGGCACCGTCTCCAACCGCGACGCCGACGGCGGTCCGGGCAAGCCGGTCGCTGCAGGCGGGCTCGGCTATAGCTGCATCGCCGAAATGCGGATGGTCGAGACGATCCTCAATGGCGCGCCAGAAACCGAATTCCTCATGGCCGGCGACCGCGTCGCGATCACCATGCGCGACGACAAGCACCATCCGATCTTTGGCACCATCGATCAGCAGGTCGTCGCCGGTTAAATCAGTCCGCGGCTCTCGCCCATCAACCGCGCCAGCCCGTGAAGCGCGGCGAGGTTGGGCGCGGGGACCCCGACCCGCGCGGCAATCTCCAGCGGCGCGCCGAGCAGCGCGTCGAGCTCGATCGGCCGCCCGAGTTCGACATCCTGCAACATCGACGTCTTGAAGGCACCCAAGGTCGCGGTGATCGTCAGGCGATCTTCGCCGCTCTCGCTGATCGGGCAGCCGATCGCCGCGCCGATCACCGCCGCCTCGGCCATGCACCGCAGCATGAAATCGCGTGTGTCGCCATTGCCAAGGATCCGGTCGGCGGTCGCCAGCGTCAGCGCGGAAATCGGGTTGGCCGTCATGTTGCCCCACAATTTGTACCAGATTGCGCGGCGGATATCGGGCACCGCCTCGCCCGCCATACCGGCATCGCGAAACAGATTGCCCAGCGCGGACGCCCGTTCACTCTTTCCACCCTTGGGCTCGCCGACCAGCACGCTGTCGAGCATCGCCACCTCGATCCGCGCCGGGCCAGGACGGCGGCACGCGGCATGAACAACGCAGCCCAGCACCCGATCGATCGGCAACGCTGCCGCAATCGTCCCGCCCGGGTCGACGCTGGCCAATGGCGCGCCATCGACGAACCACCACGGCACGCCGTTCATCATCGGCGCGATCAGGGTCTGGGCCCCGATCAGCGGGCGCGCGGCTTGTGCAGCTTCGGCCAGCGCCGGTGCCTTGACCGCAATCAGCAGGATTTCCTGGATCCCGATTTCGGCTGCGTCTGTTGTCACCTTGGGATGCGCGACAGTCTCGATACCCTGCTCGACGATCGTGATCCCGCTCGCCATCGCCGCCGCGGTCGCACCGCGCGCGAGCACCGACACGTCATGTCCGCCAAGCGCCAGTCGCCCGGCGACCCAGCCGCCGATCGCCCCCGCGCCAATGATCGTGATCTTCATCGCCTTGCTATGCCTTCACCGGCGCGAAGGCGCCAGCGCGGCACCGCGTCGGCCAGATTTTCTACTCGTTGGTCGATTGGGGGTGGATCTCAGGCCAGCGCACGCCGCTCGCCAAGGCGGCCCGAATATCCTCGCTGTCCGCACCCGGCGCACTTGGCGACCGCCAGATCGCGCCCGGGGTTCGATCGAAGCGCGGTGCCGGCATTGGCTGGAGTGCGCCGGCATGCACACCAATCATGTGCCGCTCGCGATTGGCGGGGTCACGCGCCGCTTCTTCGAGCGTCAGCACCGGCGTCACGCACGCGTCCCGGCCATCGAACTGCGCGGCCCACTCATCGCGACTTCGCGTGCGGATGATGGCGGCGATGCGCTGGCTTCGCTCGGCCCACAACGATCGGTCGAACTGGCGATCATATTCGGCCGGCGAAAGGCCGAGCCCGGCGATGAACGCGGCGTGGAATTGCGGCTCGATCGCACCGACCGCCACGAACCCACCGTCAGCGGTTTCGTAGCAGCGATAGAAATAGGCCGCGCCGTCGAGCAAATTGTTCGAGCGCTCGTCGTTCCAGAAATCCATCGCGCGCCAGCCGTGGACCTGCGCGGTGAGCAATGCCGCGCCGTCGACCATCGCCGCGTCGATCACTTGCCCGCGCCCGCTCGCCTGGCGCTCGACGAGTGCGGCGAGGATCCCGACCACGACAAAGGTCGCACCGCCGCCGAAGTCGGCGACGAAGTTGAGCGGCGCGATGGGCGGCGAAGCGGCATCGCCGATCAGGCTGAGCGCGCCCGATTGCGCCATGTAATTGATGTCGTGGCCGGCGTTTTGCGCAAGCGGGCCGGTCTGGCCCCAGCCGGTCATCCGCGCATAGACCAATCCGGGATTGGCTTCGTGAAGCGCATCTGCGCCGAACCCGAGCCGCTCCATCACGCCCGGACGAAAGCCTTCGATGATGACATCGGCGGCGGCGCATAAGCACATCGCGATCTCGGCCGATGCGGGGTCTTTGAGATCGAGTGTGATCGAGCGGCGCGATCGATTGAGCACATCGAGCGTTGCCGAACCGGCCGACACCGCGGGGCCGCCGGGGCGATCGATGCGGATGATGTCGGCCCCCATGTCGGCCAGCATCATCGCCGCGAATGGCGTCGGCCCAATGCCCGCAAACTCGACGATCCTGATGGCACTGAGCGGTCCCGACCGCATGGCAATGTTCCCCCAATCGGACACGGTTGGTTATTCTACCGGCCAGATAATGGTTTACTGGCCAATGGACTTTATTTGCAGTGGTCTCATTATAGGTGATCGCACCATGAACTCGCCAGAGGGCTTCTGGCGTGTTGAACCGCGGTCTGTGCGGCACTCACATCATTGAACCGCCAGTGCCCAAGAATTGGCTTCATCGACCAGTTTAGCGAATGAGGCCGTTTGCAGAATCAGATAGGTAGCGATGACAGCGTTCATCAACGCTAGGATTTGCGTCCGGTCAGCGAGCGATGAATAAAATTCCACCCAAGCCGTCGCGGCAAGACGCCGCAGAACGTGAGGAGAGCGCGTCGAGATTCGGTTTAAGGCATTCAAACTTGAAAACGGGTTCATCAAATGATCGTGCATTGAAGCGATCGCTTTGTGGAGTTCCGGTAGATTTTTGATCCTCCAACTTCTGTGTCCTTATAACGGGACACCACCACCTAGATGAGCCTGTTTGCCTTACATGATATTAGGTGATCGCGGCACTATTCGGACAGCAGTTGGCCGACCAGCGGGTTAGGGAAGCGGCGGTTCTGGACGATGGCGTAGAAGCTCTCGGTCAGCTGCGGGATTCGGCACAGTTCGACCAGCACGCCGGCCTCGAGTTCGTCGCGAACGACGATCGGCGGGACCAGGCTTATTGCGCCGCGTTCGCGCGCGAGCAGGCGCAGCATCGCCATATCCTCGACTTCGGCGAGAATGACCGGGCGGATCCCTGCAGTCTCCATCAATTGGTCGAAACCGGCGCGGATGCCGCTGTCGAGACTTGGCAGGAGGATCGGCTCGTCGCGCAAATCTTCGGGAAAGCGGAACGTGGGTTTGCCCGGTCGGGGACGTCCGACCAGGCTGACCGGCTGTTCGTCGAGCAAGTGATTGCGCAGCGATGTGCGCGCATCGCGCGGGGCGGGACTGTTGGACAGCACCACGTCGATCACATGTGCTTCGAGCTGCGCCAGGAGGTCGCGGATCGTTCCCGAGCGGACGATCAACTCGACGTCCGCGCGGTCGACCAAAGGGCGCAGGAATTCGAGCTGGAAGTTGCGCGACAGGGTCGTCAGCGCGCCGACCCGCAGCACCTGGCGGCTCGCCCGCGCCCGGCCATCGAGGATATTCAACAGCTCGTTACCCGCCTCGAAAACAGTGTCGGCGGTGTCGAGCGCGATCTTCCCGGCCTCGGTCAGCACCAATGCCTTGCCCACGCGCTCGAACAACGGATGGCCGATCTGTTGTTCGAGCTTGCGGATCTGCACCGACAAAGCGGATTGCGACAGGTTCATATGCGCCGCGGCGCGGGTCAGGCTGCCCTCATGCGCAACCGCCCAGAAATAACGCAGATGATTGTAATTAAGCGATCGCATATCGTTCTATTAAAGCGAATGATGAAGCGGGTAAAATGAATTTTCTTCTCGATTGTGGCGCCGGTAGGACTGGCCGGGAGCCGATAGTGGCATCGAGGGGATTCAACGTGCCGATCGGTTCTTTGCCATTGCTGGCGCCCGCATTGCTGCTGGTCAGTGCATTGATCGGCTTCGCCAGCCCGGGCCTTCGCCCGCGCGTCGCACCCGGCTTGGCCGAACTGGCAGCCTTGCTTGCGGCGCTGGTTGCAATGCTCTCGATGGGGGTGCTGATAGTCGATGGACCCGCCACGAGCGAGTTGCTCGGGGCGCGCGGCCTCGGGCTGTCCGTCCGCCTCGACTGGGTCAGCACCACGATGTTGACGCTCGTCTCCTTCATATCCTGGGTCGTCGCGCGCTACTCGCGGACCTATCTCGATGGGGAGCGGAGGCAGGGTATGTTCACCGGATGGCTGTGCATGACGCTCGCCTCGGTGTTGTTGCTGGTGACTGCGGGCAACCTTGTGCAGCTTGTTGTCGCGTGGATTGCGACCAGCCTGTTTCTTCACCGTCTGTTGTTATTCTACCCTGACAGGCTCCAGGCGCAGCGCGCCGCACGCAAGAAGTTCGTTACCGCGCGGCTAGGCGACATCGCCCTGATCGGCGCGGCGATCTTGCTCACCATCGGCTATGGAACGACGGACATTGCGACAATCCTGAGTGCTGCGCGGGGTGGCGAAGGCCATGGCATTGCTATCGCCGCAGCAGCGTTGCTCGCTCTAGCGGCAATGCTCAAGTCAGCGCAATTCCCGACCCACGGCTGGCTGACCGAAGTCATGGAAACGCCAACGCCGGTGTCCGCATTGCTGCATGCTGGCGTGATCAATGCCGGCGGCTTCCTGCTGATCCGCTTTGCCGATGTTATGCTGCTCGCGCCGGGGGTGCTTGCAGTGCTGGTGATGGTTGGCGGTTTTACCGCCATCTTCGGCGGCATGGTCATGCTCACCCAGCCGGCGGTCAAGACTTCGCTGGCCTGGTCGACGGTCGCGCAAATGGGTTTCATGATGCTGCAATGCGGCCTCGCCTTGTTCCCGCTCGCGTTGCTTCATATCGTCGCTCATTCGCTTTATAAGGCGCATGCATTCCTTGCGTCGGGCGGCGCGGTCGAGCAGATCGCAAGCTTCCGCCGCCCCGGCGGGGTCGCGATCCCCGATGCAGCGGCCGTCGGTCGAGCATTCCTCGTCGCGCTCGGCATCTACCTTGCGATCGGGCTGGCGTTCGACATCGGTCATAAATCGCCCCAGGCAATCGCACTCGGAGCGATCTTGATCTTCGGTGTCGCCTATCTGTTTGCGCAAGGGTTCGCCGACCAGGCGCCGCGCGCGCTGACCCGACGGATCGCGGTCAGGGCGGTTGCTGCGTCGCTTGCTTATTTCGCCTTGCAGGCCGCGATCAGCTGGTTGCTTGCCGGCACCTTACCCGCGACCCCTGCCCCCGGTCCGCTGGAATGGGCGCTGATTGTGCTTGCAGTGCTGAGCTTCGGGCTAGTCGCGGTGGCGCAGGCGATGTTCCCGCTGTGGGCCTATCACCCCGCAACGGCCGGCCTTCGCGTTCATCTGTCCAACGGGCTCTATGCCAACGCCGCGTTCGACCGCCTGCTCGGCGGCTGGTCAACCCGTCGCGCCCCTTACACACGGGAACTTCGACGATGACGAATGCACCGCCCGCCAGCCCGATCAACAGCGCTTTGCTCGTCGCTGCCGCCGACAAGGCAGCCCGCGCGATTCCCCCGGCCTGGCCGCTTGCATCGAGCGTCGCGGTGAATCCGTTCCTCGGACAGGCAAGCGAGACGTTGGCCGATGTCGCTGCACGCCTGGGCCGTATCGCCGGTGTTGAAGTCACAATGCCGCGCAGCTGGTTTGCGGACCAGATAGCAAGCGGCAAGATGGTCAATGACGATCTCGACGCGGCGCTCGCCGTGGCCCCGACTGCGCTGCAGCCGATCGATCTGGCGATGCTCAAACAGGCGGCCCTCGAGCCATCGCCGCTGACCAAGCCGCTGCCGACGGTCGCTGATTTGGCGGCGGCAGAGACTGGCACGGATTGGCCTGCCCTCATTGCCGACCGGTTTGGCGCCTGGGCGGCTTCCTATTTCGATCAGGGGCAAGCGTTGTGGACGGCGCCGCCGCGCGTGGCTGCCTACGCTGCCTGGCGGGCAGTGGCGTCGCATGATCTGACGCCCGAGATTGCCGGCTTGCGAAGCTTTGCAGCGCATGTCGCGACGGCCCCTGAATCGGCCTCGGCCGCGATTGCCCGCGCGGTTGATCGGCTCGAACTAGACCCCCAATCGCTTGAGACTTATTTCCATCAGTTGCTGATGTCACTCGGCGGGTGGGGACAATATGCTCGCTACACATTGTGGCAAGCCGAGCTGGCCGGCGGTCATGATGAAACGATCACCGATTTCCTCGCCATCCGCTTGATGTGGGAGGAAGCGCTGTTCGGCATGGCCAGCCTACGGGTCGCGAGCTTATGGTCCGATACCCGCGCGGCCCATGCCAAGCCGATCGAGCCGACGCGCGACCAGCTGATCAATAGCGTGCTTCAGGAGGCGTCCGAACGCGCTGCGCAGCGCGAACTTGGGGCGATGTTTGCCAAACCTGCAGTTATCGCGAGCGACAACCGTCCCACGTTGCAGGCGGCTTTCTGTATCGACGTGCGCTCCGAGGTCTTCCGCCGCGCGCTCGAAGCGGTCAGCCCTGATATTCAGACACTCGGGTTCGCCGGATTCTTCGGGCTCACCGCTTCACATAAACGTTTTGGCTCGGATGTGGTTGAGCTTCGCCTGCCAGTGCTGCTCAACCCCGGCGTGAGCAGCGTGGCGGGCGGCCCCGACGATGAAGCAGCCGACCAAAACCAGCGCTTTTCAGCCCGCGGCAAGCGCGCTTGGGGTCGCTTTAAGCTGGCCGCGGTGTCGTCCTTTGCCTTTGTCGAGGCGACCGGGCCAGTTTACGTCGTCAAATTACTTCGCGATGCGCTAGGTCTGCACCCGACCCCCTTGCCCAATGATCCAGCCCCGCGGCTCGAGCCAATGCTCGACCTCGACGAACGGATCGGCGCTGCCCAAGCCGTGCTCCGCGCCATGTCGCTGACCGACAATTTCGCGCGCGTCGTCCTGCTCGCCGGGCATGGCGCGAATGTCGTCAACAACCCGCTAGCCAGCGGGCTCCACTGCGGCGCGTGTGGTGGTTATTCGGGCGAGGTCAATGCGCGACTGCTTGCGGCATTGCTCAACGATCTAGCGGTGCGCGAGGGGCTCATGACCAAGGGTATCGACATCCCGCATGACACATTGTTCATCGCCGCGCTGCACGACACGACGACCGACGCGGTGCTGCTTTACAGCAATGACCACCCGTCGGGAGCGCACGCCATCGACGTGGACCAGATCAAGCATTGGCTGACGGCGGCGGGGTGTGCGACTCGCGGCGAACGGGCGCTCCGTCTGCCACGCGCGGGCGGCGAGCAGACGGTCGCCAGGCGCAGCCGCGACTGGTCTGAAGTGCGGCCCGAATGGGCGCTTGCCGGGTGCAAGGCGTTCATCGCCGCGCCGCGGGGCAGGACGGCGGGCAAGAATCTTGAGGGCCGAGCCTTCCTCCATGATTATGACTGGACGCAGGACATGAGCTTTGGCGTCCTCGAACTGATCATGACCGCGCCGGTGGTGGTCGCGAGCTGGATCAGCCTGCAATATTATGGATCGACCGTGGCGCCGGCGATATTCGGCAGCGGCAACAAATTACTCCACAACGTCGTCGGCGGCATTGGCGTGGTCGAGGGCAATGGTGGGGCAATGCGAGCCGGATTGCCGTGGCAATCGGTGCACGATGGCGAGCGCTACATGCACGAGCCACTACGATTGTCCGTCTGTATCGAGGCCCCGCGCGAGGCGATCACCGAAGTGCTTCGCAATCACGCCGGCTTAGGCGCCTTGTTCGATAATCGCTGGCTCCACTTGTTCGCGCTCGACGAGGAAGGCCAGATGGCCTGGCGCTACAGCGGTGGGCTGGAATGGGAAGCAGTCAAGCCGGCGGCCTTGTGTCTCAAGGCGGCTTGAGCCCAAAGCGATTGATGAGCAAATGGTGCGGCTCCCAGTCACGGCCCAACCGGTCTCCTAAGGCAAAATTCCCTAAACAACGCGATTTTAGGGAATTCGGCCGCTCCATGACGCTGCGGCTGTCCGATTTAGGTCCAAATTCCAGAACCTTACGCCCGCCAATTCCCTGTCGCACCGTGTAGGGAATTTACACCCACCCCTTAGGGAATTTAGACGGCGCCATAGCGTATCGCTCCGCTCACCAAGTCGGCCGCCGAGGGGGAGTCTATCTTTCGTCAGTTTCGCCCTTGTACCTTGTTTCCGGGTCGCCGACGATCCAGCTTTAAAGGAAGCATGGCGTGACGAAGAGAACACTAAAATCCAAACCCGGCCGACCGCCGTGCGACATCTCGGAACAGGTCATCGCCTTTGGCGTGAGCGAGTTGGCGAAGGGCAAGACGCTCTCCTCCATCGGTCGTGCAGGTCTCAAGGTGTATGATGCGCAGGAAAACATTCGCCGGAAGATGAAAGGCAAGCACCTCGAGGCAAATTTCCGGCGGGCAATGGAGGACAGGCAGATGCCGTGGGAGCGCGCCTGCGCGTGCAAGCTTTCGCAACCTACCTTCATGGGCCGACCGTTACCCATTCCGATCGGGATCGCGCAGGCTCCGCGCAAAGCAGGCCGGCCCAAAAAAAATCGCTCGCATTAATTTTAGGGGTTTTCACGTCCAATTTTCTTGGTTCACTGGGTTGCCCTCAATGATTTTCAGAGGGGGTAACAATGAAACGAGAAGAAGCTGCATTTCCGGGCGACAGTTGGGCGGGGCACAATAGCTCCACGATTGAAGAGGTCGAGGTTGTCGATCTGCTCATCGACCCGAACGACCCATGGAAACAAAACGAGGAAGACGTCGAGCGTGCCGTCCCGTTCATCATACGGTTTGGTACTGATCACGTAATTCCCGTCATGATCGACGGCGATAATCGCGTTGTAACCGGAGCAGCGCTCATCGTCGCGGCCAGGAAAGCCGGATTCAAGCGACTGCGAGTGGTACGCCAGGTGTTCCCCGATGTGACCGAGCGCAAGCTGTTCTCGATCGCCAGCACGAAAATTCTCTCGACAGGATTTTGGGATGGCGAGGCGCTCGCGCAATTTGTTCTCGAGTTCGAGAAATCAATCGAGGATTTTTCGCACGATCTCATAGCCTTCCCGCCCGGCATGCTCGACAAGCTGATAGGCGGGACCATCTCAAGTGCCGGCGCCGGCGACTTACCGGTGACGAGGACGCTCACGCCGGTGTCAGCAATCGGCTCGGTTTGGATTGCCGGCGCACACCGTATCATGTGCGCGGACGCAACGGACGCGAGTGCGCTCGCCATCCTCATGATGGGGCAGCTCGCTGCTGCGGCGTGCGTCGATCCGCCATTCGGCTGCCGGGTCGATGGCTTTGTATCGTCGAAGGGCAAACATCGTGAGTTCGTTCAAGCGTCGGGGGAGATGTCCGATCCCGAGTTGCTGGAGTTTTTCCAGCGATTTTGCCAAGCGCTAGCGGCGGTCATTCGCCCTGGAGCCCTGGTTTACTTGTTCATCGACTGGCGAAGCCTTCACTTGCTGCTTCAGGGGGGACGCGAGGTATTCAGCAAGCTGGTCAACTTCTGCGTTTGGACGAAGGACCGCGGCGGGCTCGGCAGCGTTTATCGCTCGCAACACGAACTGGTACTGGTCTTTCAGAAACCCGGGGCAAAGCATGCCAACAACGTCCAGCTCGGAAAGCACGGCGTGAACCGGACCAATGTCTGGGCTTATCCATCGGCAGCGTCGAGCCGGAAAGGTCGCGAAGGCGATCTGCTCAAGAGTCACCCAACCCCCAAGATCGTCGAGATGATCGGCGATGCAATGCTCGATTGCACTGTTCGGGGTGAAATCGTGGTCGATACGTTCCTCGGCTCGGGCACGTCGCTCATTGCCGCGGAACGGACCGGGCGGGTCTGCTTCGGAATGGATCTTGATCCCTTGTACGTCGATCTCTCGATCCGCCGCTGGCAGGCTTGGACCGGGGAGGCGGCCGTCAACGCCGTTACGGGCGAGACCTTCGACGCCATTGCGCAACGCTCCAGCCAAACGGAGTCAGCACGATGAGCAAGGGCGATGATTATGTCGTCGGCTATGGCCGACCGCCAAAACCCTCCCAGTTCGCCAAGGGCGAGTCGGGCAACAAGGGCCGCCGGAAGAAGCGGCCCGAGTTTCAGGCCGAGATGGTCGCGCGCATTCGGGATGAACGGGTCATCATCAACGGCGTGAGTATGACCAAGTTCGAGCTCGCCATACGCGCCGTGTGGAACAACGCCATCAAGAGTGGTCGCTCGAACGACCTGATTGCGCTTTTCGCCCTACTGGACAAATATGGGGCGATACCCAAGGGCGAGGCAGCAGAGGCGATGAGGATCGCTGCCGATCAGTGCGTTGACACGATTTCAGAAATTTTCACAAAAACACGAGGCTACGACCCCGCCGACGCGATTACCGTCGACGAGCTGAAGGTGGAAGAAGCAGCAATCGTGATGAAGTGTCCGAACTGCTCGCCTCCTTTGCGAGAACGCTGGAGCCTGCCGGAGCGGCAAGCACTCAGGGCACGCTACGGCGGCACGGGCCTGCAAAGCGATGTCGAGGCGCTGAAACAGGGGACCGCATGAACAAGGCGGCGCGGGAAACCGCGCCGCCCGTCCGCCGCGCGGTACTTGTCTCTTTTTTATCGCCCCGGCGATGGGGCCGGAGTAGACCACGGAATGTCGACGACAGAACTCGGCACGGTTCGGTCGATCGCTGTGCTTCGGTAACCTGGGACTGGTGATAGTTTTTCATGGGCCCGAGGTCAGGCGCGCAGACTTTGATCTTTAATGGCGGCACGCGCTCGCTTGGTTAGCTCGTCGAGAAAGGTCAAAGCATCGGCCGGGTCTTCGCTTTGCCAAACGAACTTTCTCCTTCGATGTTCGAAGAACAGGTGAGCCCACAAGCTCCCCGCATCGGTTGGAAAGTTATCCTGTGCCGCGTTTCTTGCACTTGCTCCCAGCCAGGTGCCGAAATCTGGCTCAAGACATTGATCGAGGAAGCTGTAGCCGTCCAAAAGCTGTGCCCACTGGCCCGACGTACTGAACCAGTCGCCTTGCAGCGCTTCGGCAAGTCTCTTTCGCCATTCCCTGCCAAATCGGCCTCGAAGCTGTGCGATAACGATTGCGTTAGTCGCGGGCATTGATTTTCCGAACAGCCGGTTCGCGAGATCCTGCACTCCCTCAAGCAATTCGAACTTGCCGATGCCCACGTTACGCAAGGCTGGCCTGAGGTTCTTGACGCCTTCGCTCGTGCCCTTTGTGTAACGCGCGACGGCTGATCCCAGATCAGGCACAGGCTCGCCCGGCAGGGCTCCAAACCAGCGTAGCTCAGTGATTGCCAGGGAAACCGGGTCATAAAACATCCAGACCACGCAACCGGACGGCTTTGCCCGGAGGTGCACGCTGATGCTGACATGTCGTCTTTTGCCACCCTGTCGGCTCGCCTTCAGCTGGAGGTGACGGAGCAAACCCGAGGCCTCAAGTACGACGTCATACCCGCGGCTGTCGTACTCACTGCGCAGGACCTCAAGCGGTGAACCTCGCTGCAGCATGTGGACCGCGAGATCCGACAACAATCGATGCTCAAGAAGCTTTTCGCGCGCGACCGACAGGGTGGGGCAAGCCAGGTCAACAAGATCTTGGGCTCTCGCGTCATTCATTAAGCGACATGCATGCTCGGTGCCGCAGGCAAGTCAACGATAATGTCACTCATCGTCTGTAGATCGATTGTCGACATGCACGCCACTGGATGGCGTGGATATTCGCAAGCGCCTCGGATCGAACGTTAAACGCCTGCGGCTCAAGAACGGCTGGAGCCAAGAGGATTATGCCGATCGCGCGGGGATACACCGCACCTACGTCAGCGATATCGAGCGCGCCTCCCGAAATCCGACGATTACTGTCGTCGAAAGACTGGCGGAGGCTCTTCAGGTCAGCGCGTCCTCGCTGATCGAATGATGGCGCGCAAATGTCCGTTCTCGACCCATAATGGACACTAGCGACCTCGCGTCCGCTTTCGATCCGAACCGGACATCGAAAGCAGCGGAAAGTGTTGAGTTACCTCCGCGGTGGCATTGCATCATCCGACCTGCCGAAGTCGAAGCACTATAATTCTCTCCAGCTTTGCGCCGGGTCTCCTCGGCGCAGCTCCGGGCAGATCGTAATTGCGTTGAAATGCCCGCGTTTCCGACTGGACTTCAATATATCGGCAAGAGGAGCCCATCGATAACGTGATGCTGGGTCACCGGCGTGAGTTTATCGACTACGCGGCAGGTAAGATGATCTCGGACGGCGAGCGGAAGACTTGCCAAATACCCGCTCGTCGCCTGCAGATCGTGGCGAGCGGAGTTCGTCGCATCGGGTGCATCGATGCCGACGACGAGCACGGGGCGGGAGACAACTGATTGGTTGGCCGTGCCGCGATGGATCGTCAGGGCCGAGCGAGCCGATATGTCGCCGCGTTGCGGCAAGGTCGAGCGTGCTCGCGCAGCATAGCGTTTCCACAAAGACTTGGGCGGGAACATGCCTCGTTCGCAACCTACAAATTCGTCCCATTGCGTCCCCGGAGCGATTTCAAAGGGACCCATGTTTGGCTGGGTGTCTACCGCAGTCAGGTTGAATGCCAGCGAGTCAAGGCGTCGCTCAGTTCGAGTTGCATCCGGCACGGCAAAGTCTCGATGCCACGGCTGATCAGCAGCTCCAGGGAAGGGAACGTCGAAGCCAACCTCCACGATGCGATAGTCGGCGCCAAGCACCGCTTGGCAAACCGCGATAAACCAAGGGTGTGTAGCGATTTCGACGAAGCCGCGAATGCGTTCAGGCTGTATTTCGACGTACCAGCGTTGGGGGCCGCGTGGGAGCATTCCGCCAACAACTCCGCTCGCCTCGGCAAACAGCGTTTCGATGTCTTCGCGCAGTTTGTCCGCAAAGGTCGTACTGAATGCTTTGGGAAGCGACACAATGCCGTCACCGTAAAGTGCACCCATGATTTCAGCTGTCTCGAAGCTCATAAAGCATCCTCACGATAGACGCGCAGCGCAACACATAAATCGAAGCCGAAACCGCGGACGATTAGAGCCCAATGAGAGCAATGCACTATGGGCAAATTGCTTCAAGCCTATTCGGTGACCGCGTTGCGAAGCGTCGTTTTGCGGGAGCCAGCCAATTCGATTTGCCAGCCATTCCTGCTGTTGGCCATAAAGTCCGATTTCGTACCTATGCGAAATCCAACTGGCGCTCACGAACGAAGGCTAATCACGTCGACTTAGAGCGCCAGTTGCGCACGTCCAAACGAGCGCCGAGCTATACTCGCGAATGATCGGTGGTAATGGGAAAGGCGTAGTCGGCGTAACGCCGTCAGCGAAACCTTGAGTTAGTGATTGGGAGAAATGCATGCGGTACCGCCGCCTTGGTGACAGCGAGCTTGAAGTTTCGGAAATTTCGCTCGGTTCGTGGTTGACCTACGGGGTCGGGGTCGAGGCGGAGGCGGCCCGGCGTTGCCTCGACGCGGCGTTCGACGCCGGGATCAATTTCATCGACACCGCTAACATCTATGGCGTCGGCGCGGCCGAAAGCTTTCTCGGCGAAGCGCTGGCGGCGCGGCCACGCGACAGCTTCATTCTCGGCACCAAATTGTTCGCGCCGATGTCCGACACCGATCGGGGGCTGTCGCGTGCGCAAATTCACAAGCAGCTCGACGCATCGCTGGGGCGGCTGCGGACCGATTATGTCGATCTGTATCAATGCCACCGCTACGATGACGAGACGCCGCTCGAGGAGACGATGGAGGCGCTGAGCGAGGTCGTGCGCAGCGGCAAGGTGCGATACATCGGATTTTCCGAATGGCCGGCGGAGAAGATCGAAGCGGCGATTGCGATTGCCGGGGTCGAGCCGTTCGTGTCGAGCCAGCCGCAATATTCACTGCTCCACCGGGATCCCGAGCGCGAGGTGATTCCGCTATGCGAGGCCAACGGAATCTCGCAGATCGTCTGGTCGCCGCTTGGCCAGGGCGTGCTGACGGGCAAATATTTGCCCGGCGCGCCCGCGTTGGAGCACAGCCGCGCGACCAGCGACACGATGGGCGAGTTCATCGGCGGGATGATGAAGCCCAAGCTGCTCGAGGCGGTTCAGCAATTGAAGCCGCTGGCCGAGGAGGCCGGGCTGACCTTGCCGCAATTCGCGCTCGCCTGGGTGCTTCGCGAGCCCAATGTTGCTTCGGCGATCACCGGGGCATCGCGGCCGGAGCAAGTGGTGGAGAATGCCGGCGCTTCTGGGCGAGAGGTCGATCCGGCGCTGTTTACGCAAGCGGAAGAATTGATCGCCGCGGCGCGCGCGAACTAGTCCTCGATCGTTAGTCTCATCGTCAGCGACATTCTGTGGCCCGGAGCGAGGATGGTCATTCCCAGGTTTGACCATTCATCCTGCGGCGCATTGAGCGCGGCGTTGGCGTGGGTCACCGGCTCGATGACGAAAATGCCGCCGCTCTGGGGTGAGTAAAGCTGAAAAAACCGGGCATCGTCCGAGCGCATCGCCAGCGCATAAGGCCAGGCGGGGTCGGACAAGCGCGCGATTCCGCCCCAACCGCCGAAGCCGTGGTCAAGGCCCAGCCCGCACACCATCCGGTCCGACAGGTCGAACCGGCCGGTGGCGGGGATCTTGTCGACCGGGAGGACATGATCATCAATTGTCCACACCTCGGTCACGCCGGTCTGGAGGCGGGTGTCGGGCGAGCAGTTGAAATAGGGATGCTGGCCCAGGCCGCAGGGCATCGGATCGGGCGAAATGTTGGTGCAGCTTAGCGTCAGCGAAAGTCCGTTGGGGGCGAGCTTGAAATGTTGCTCGGCGTCATAGGCCCACGGCCATTCGCCCGCTGGATGTCTGAAGCGCAATATCGCCTCGTCGTCGCTGGAACTCACCACCTGCCAATCGCCGAGCCAGCCCTGGCCGTGAAGCGGGCTCGGGTCGCCTGCCATGTTAGGCGCGAGCCGAACTATTCGCCCGTTGAACCCAAACGCACCGCCGCGGATACGGTTGACGTAGGGCACGAGCGGGAAGCTGGCGGCAGCGAGAACATGATCGGGGACGCCATTGCACTGGCGCAGGATCGCGTGGCGACGATCGGCGGCCAGATAATCAAAGCGCGCGATGCTGCCGCCGACCGACGGGCTTAGCGCCAGCTCTAGCCTTCCGGCGCTTAGCGTGACCAGCCCGGCGCTTACCATTCGGCGAAACTTCCATCCTTCAGCCGCCAAACCGGATTGCGCCAGCGATGGCGGTGCTTGTGGATTTCGCGCACCCCGGCCTCGTCGATTGTGACCCCGAGGCCTGGCTTGCGCGGGATTGGCAGGTGGCCATCGATCGGGGTGAGCACTTCCGGATCGGTGACAAAGCTGAGCAGGTCGTGGCCGACATTGTAATGGATACCGAGCGACATCTCCTGTATTGCGACATTGGGGGTGCAGGCCGCGAGCTGGAGGCAACTTGCCAGTGCCAACGGGCCGAGCGGGCAATGTGGCGCGACCGCAATGTCATACGCCTCGGCCATCGCCGCGATCTTACGGCATTCGAGCAGACCGCCGGCGTGGCTCAGGTCGGGCTGGATAATGTCGACCGTGCCTCTCTCGAAAAACGGCTTGAAATCCCATCTTGTATAGAGCCGCTCGCCGAGCGCGATCGGAGTGCTGGTGTGCGCGGCAATCTGCGCCAATCCCTCGGGATTTTCGGACAGCAACGGTTCTTCGATGAACAGCAATCCGAGCGGATCGAGCGCCCGCGCCAATTGCTTGGCCATCGGACGGTGGACGCGGCCGTGGAAGTCCAGTCCGACATCCATTCCCGCGGCCTGCGCCGCCTCGACCCGGCTGATCACCTCGTCGAATTCGCGCGGCGTACCGATCCAGCCGAGCTCGGCAGTGGCGTTCATCTTGACTGCGGTGAAACCCTGGTCGCGCCGCGCCTTCGCCGCATCGGCGATCTCATCGGGCCGGTCGCCACCGATCCACGCATAAGCGCGGATCCGGTCGCGCACTTCGCCGCCAAGCATCTCCCACGCCGGGATGCCGAGCGCTTTGCCCTTGAGGTCCCACAACGCCTGTTCGAGCCCGGCGAGCGCCGACATCAACACCGGGCCGCCGCGGTAGAAACCGCCGCGATAGGCGATCTGCCAGATGTCCTCGATCCGCCGCGGATCATGACCGATGAACCGATCGCGAAGGGCCTCAATTGCACCATCAACCGCCTCGGCATAGCCTTCCAGGCTGGCTTCACCCCACCCGACCGCACCGTCGGCGGTTTCGACACGCACGAACAGCCAGCGCGGCGGGACGAAGAAACTTTCGATCCGATCGATCTTCATGGTCATTGCTACCCCAGTTCCCGATTAGCCGGTTGCGCCGCATCGGCGCCGGTCGAACCAACGATCGGCGCATCGCGTTCCGGGCGCGGGCCGTCGGGCGCCAGCGGCACCGTCAGGCAAACGCTCGATGCCGGGAGCACTTCACGCCAGTCACGGATCAAATGCTTATAGGCGGTGCCGACGTTGCGGATGTTGCGATCGAGATCGAACAGCCCAAGCGGGTTCACGTTGCCATTCTGTTGGCGCAGTGCGGTGTCCCAATCGACCTGGTCGGTCAGCGAATACCAGGTGAAGCCGACCGTCGGGATGCCGACGTTGCGCAGCCGCAGCACATTGGCCCATTCCTTCCACAGCCATTGCACCGCTTCCTGCCCGGTCGGGCCTTCGCGGAAATTGGTTTCGGTGTGCATCACCGGGACGCGATAGCGGTTGTAATATTGGCGGGTTATCTCGCTGTAGCCGAACACCTCACCGGCCGCCTCTGTCCGTCCGTCGGCATGCACGCGATGCTCGTTGGTGCGATAATAATCGGTGCCGAGGATGCAATGCTGCTTGAGGCTATGCTCGAGGAAGAAATGATATTCGTCCTTGGTCATGCCGTTATCGAGCAGATATTCGTACATGTCGCTGTCGACGCGCCGGCCGTAATTGAGGTCGAGGCTCAGGAAGCGCCGGGCGTTGAGCGCTTCGGCGGGAGCAATCGCCGCGGGACTGTCGGCGTGGAAATATTCCGACGATTCGCTCTGGATGAAAATCGCGTCGGGGCGAATGCGCAGGATCTCGACCATTGCCAGCACATTGGCGCGGACAAGGTTTTTCAGCGCGGTGACGAAGCTCAAATCGCTCCGCATCTGCTCGTTCCACCAGCCATATTTGGCCGAGAAGGTGGCGCAAATGAACATCTCGTTGACCGGGGTGTAGAGCTGAATCCACGGATAGCGCGCGGCGAAGGCGGCGGCATAAGCCGGAAACAGGCGTCCGAAATCGAGATTCTGGAAATTTCCGATCCAGTCGGGGACACCGAAGTGACAGAGGTCGATGATCGGCGTGATTCCGCGTCGCCGAAGATCGTTCAAGGTCAGATCGGCGAATTCCCAATCGTAGCGGTTGGGGCCAAGCCAGCTGGTGTGCAGCGGCGGACCGAAACGGAGGAAGTGAATCCCGAGATCCTCGACGCAATCGAAGTCGGTCCGCCAATGCTTGTAATGACCGCAGACGTCCATCTGGTCGACGCGGGTCTTGCCGCCGTTGATCGTCGGGATGCTATTCTCGATCCCCGTCGCGAACATGAAATTGGTTATGACTCCTGCTCCTCGATGCGTTTGGCGATGATCCAGCTTCAGCCTTGGAACGGGGTGTCGGCGAGCCCAACGCAGCCCGTGTCGAGCATAAACAATCCCCCCGCACAAGCTTGCCGGTCGCGTTCGGCTTCGGTCAGCCCGATGCTGGCCGAGGTCACGTACAATCGGTCGAGCGCCGCACCGCCGAACGCCACGCTGGTCGGCTTCTGGACCGGCACATCGAGCTTGGCGATACATTCGCCGGCAGGGGAGAAGCGGCGCACGCACCAACCGTCCCAGAAGGCGATCCACAGGCAATCCTCGGCATCGATGGTCATTCCGTCAGGATAGCCATCGTCGTCGCCGTAGCGGGCGAACTCGCGCCGGTTCGATGGCATCCCCGACGCGTCGAGATCGAAGACGAAGGTCACCTGCCGCGCCGAATCATTGTGATAAATCAACCGCCCCGAGCGGCTGAACGCGGGGCCGTTGGTGACCCGGTAATTATCATCGGCGCGGTGCCACGAGCGGTCGGCATCGAGGCGATAGAGGGCGCCGCTCGCGGCCTGCTCGCTATCGTCCATCGTCCCCGCCCAGAAGCGCCCCTCGCGGTCGAGCTTGCCGTCGTTGAAGCGGTTGGTCGTGCGGTCGGGCTCGGGGTGAGCAAAGGGTTCGAACCGCGCCGCATCCAGATCGACCAGGGCGAAACCCCGATCAGTACCGGCGATGAAGCCCCCGGCGGCCCGCGGTGCGAGCGAGGCGGTGCGGAACGGCGTGTTCCACTGCCGCACCTCACCCGCGGCGTCGAGGCGGAAGATTTTATACCCCTTGATGTCGACCCAGTAGAGCGCTTGGTCGCGGGCGTCCCATACCGGTCCCTCCCCCAGCAGCGCGCCGACGTCGGCGACACATCGCCCAGGGGTTTGCTCGACCATCCGCGGCTCCATAATCGCCTGAGCTGAAAAGAAAACCGCTCACTCAGGTCGCACCGGATGATTTTTTTGTGCAAAGGAGGCGGATGCGCTGGAGTGAAGGTTTTATCGCGGTCGACTGGGGGACGACCAATCGCCGTGCCTATCGGATCGATGGTAACGGTTATTGCCAGGCGTCGATGGCCGACGACCAGGGGGCGCTGTCGGTCCCGGCGGGCGGCTTTCCGCCGGCGGTCGATGCGATCCGCGCCGAACTTGGCGACCTGCCATTATTGCTCGCCGGGATGGTTGGTTCGACCCGCGGGTGGGTCGAGGTGCCTTACTTGACATGCCCGGCCGGGATCGATGAGCTGGCGATCAACCTGCACTGGGTCGAGGCCGGACGGATCGCGATCGTCCCGGGACTTGCGGTTCGCGGCGACCAGCCCGACGTGATGCGCGGCGAGGAGGTCCAATTGTTCGGCGCTGTGGCTGCGGGCCTAATCCCCGGCGATGCCATCGTCTGCCACCCCGGAACGCACAACAAATGGGTCTCGCTGGTTGACGGCCGGGTGGATAGATTCCGCACGGTGATGACCGGCGAGATGTTCAACCGGCTGCGCGACGGCGGGATCCTGTCCGAATTCCTGACCGGTGAGGTCGCGGTCGGTGAGGCCTTCCTCGCCGGGGTGAAACGCGGGCTGACCGCGCCGCCGCTGACCGCCGAGCTCTTCTCGATCCGGGCACGGGTCTTGCTCGACGATTTGCCGCGAGAATCGGCGACTTCATTTACGAGCGGGCTGCTGATCGGGATCGACGTGTCGGTAGGTGCGGGGCTTTCCGCCGGGTCCGACATCGCCATCATGGGCGGCCCGGAGCTGACCGATCTTTATTGCGCGGCCGCGGGCGAAGTGGGAAAATCAGCCACCCGGATCGACGGCGGGCAAGCTTTTCTTGCGGGCGCGCTGGCAATTGCTAGGACGCTGCAATGAGCGCCATCGACCAATTCCACCGCCTGTTCGCCGAATGCCCGCTGATCGCCATCCTCCGCGGGGTCCGTCCCGACGAGGTCGAAGCGATCGGCGACGCCCTGGTCGAGGGCGGCGTGCGGATCATCGAGGTACCGCTCAACTCGCCCGACCCGCTCGACAGCATCGGGCGGCTCAGCAAACGGTTCGACGGGCGCGTGCTGGTAGGCGCCGGGACAGTGCTGCAGGTCGATCAGATCGGGCCGATCCATGCTGCCGGCGGACGGCTGATCGTCTCGCCATCGACCAACCCCGCGGTGATTGCGGCGTCGGTCGCGCAGGGGATGGTTTCGACCCCCGGCTACCTGACCCCGTCCGAGGCATTTGCGGCGATCGACGCAGGCGCGCACGCGCTCAAACTGTTCCCGGCCGAAGCCGTGTCGCCCGCGGTAATCCGCGCCCAGCGCGCTGTATTGCCCAATGACTTGCGCTTGATCGTGGTCGGCGGGATCGGCACCGACAACATGACCCCGTGGTTTGACGCTGGGGCCGACGGGTTCGGGCTGGGGTCGGGGATTTACAGGCCCGGCCAGAGCCCGGCCGAAACGCTGGCCAAGGCCCGCGCCTTTCAAGCTGCATTGGCAGCGCGATGAAGCCGATCCGCATCGGCGTCGTCGGGATGGGCAAGATCGCGGTGGACCAGCATCTTCCCGCAATCGCCGCCAATCCCGATTTCACGCTCGCCGCGACGGTCGAGCGATCGGCGCCGGCGAGCGCGACCAATTTCACCAGCCATCGCGACATGCTCGCCGCCGACCGGCTGGATGCGGTGGCGATCACCACGCCGCCTGGCCCGCGCTACGCGATCGCCTGCGACTGTATCGCCGCCGGGCTCGACGTTCTGCTCGAAAAGCCGCCGACCGCGACCCTGGCCGAGATCGACGATTTGCGCGATCGGGCAGCTATGCGCGGGGTGAGCCTGTTCACCACCTGGCACGCGCAACATAATCCGGCGGTGGTCAAAGCCGCAGCCTTGCTGGCCGGCCAGCGAATCCACGAAATGGCCATCACCTGGCATGAGGATGTCGAGAAATGGCACCCCGGCCAGCGCTGGATCTGGCAGGCGGGCGGGTTCGGGGTGTTCGACCCCGGGATCAACGCATTCTCAATTGTATCGGCGATCTTCCCCGGCAGCCTGTCGGTGCAACAGGCTAGGTTATCCTACCCCAACGGTGCCGACACGCCGATTGCAGCGGCGATCGAGTTCGCCAGTCCGGATTGCGCGGGTCCGCTACGCTGCAGTCTCGACTGGCGGCACAAGGCGGGCGAGCAATGGGCGATCCGCATCGTCACCGAAGCGGGGACCAATGTGGAACTGCTCGACGGCGGGGCGCGGCTGATAGTCGATGGAGCCGCCCAGTCCGCTGACGGGATCGGCGAATATCCGGATATTTACCGCCGCTTCGCCGAGCTGATCATAGCCCGCGAGAGCCAGGTCGACAGCGTCCCGCTGCGGATGGTCGCGGACTGCCTGCTCGTCGGGAGCCGTGAGCTGCTGCCGGACCCCCCGCCGGGAACCTAGCGCGAAGTCATTCGCGGGGCGGGCCGCGAACCGCTCGACGGGCGATCGCCGGCAACCCGCGGCCAGCCGTCGACCCACTTGATACGATCGATCAGCATGATCCGCCGGGTGTTGATCTCGTCGCTGTCCTTGGCCCGCGGGCGGCGCGCATCGACCGCGTGATAGATGATCCAGTCGTCGCCGTACCGATCGGTGGTAATGGCGTTATGGCCAGGCGCAATCCACTCGGCGCTGGCTTCGAGGATAACGCTGTTGGGCGCGCCGGTCGCCGCAGCGAGGGTCTCGAACGGACCCATCGCACTCCGCGACCGCGCGACCATCACCGCATAATGCGCCTTGGGCCCACAGCAATTATCGCCCGAGTAGAACAGATAATAATATTCGCCGCGCTTGTGCACCCACGCGCCCTCGACGAGGCGCTGGTAATTGACGGGCGCGTCGTCCTTGATGAGCGGGATCAGGTCGACCGGCTTGCTGCCCGGCGCGAAGGACATGCGGTCAGGGCCAAGCTCCTGCACCTTGATCGGTTCGAACCCCGAGCCCCAGTAGAGCAATTTCTTGCCCGTGGCCGGATCGTCATACGCCATCGGATCGATGTTGATGTAAATCGAGCCGCACACCAGCGGCTTGCCGCTGTCGGTGAACGGGCCTTGCGGGCGGTCCGCGGTGGCCACGCCGAGGCACAGGCCGCGCGTGTTGTCTGTCAGCGCCGCATCGGGCTTGGCCGAATAATAAAGGAAGTAACGCCCGTCGGCCGCCGTGACGTGGGGTGCCCAGAAATCCTGCGTCTTGCTCGCCCAGGCCGGCTTCACCGGGAGCGCGTCGCCAAGCAAAGTCCAATGAACAAGGTCCGGGGAATGGGCGACCCGAATGTTGAGCATTGCGCCGCCATCGTTATTGCCCTGCGTAGCATAAACGTAGGTCGAGCCATCGGGCGCGGTCAGGGTGGCGGGATCGGGGAAATCGAGATCGATGACCGGGTTGGTGTAGGTAGGCATGGCTGAGTCCCTGGCGATCGGCGCGCAGCCCGCCATGACCGCGAATGAGATAAGCGCGGCAAGTGATCTGGCTAAGGGGTTCATGACCCGACCATAGCGCGGCGGACTCGCGGTGCAACCTCATCGCACGATGGCACTTCCACTTCGCGCCCGCCCGCTTATTCAGGGGCAATGAACGACGCCGATTCTCCAGCTTTCACCGTCAATGCAACCGCGGATGGCGAAGCGACCGACCTGATCGTCACCACCAGCGACGGCGCGCGCCGCGGTTACCGGATCGAGGGCGGCGAACAGCATCATTACGTTGCTTTCTTCAACGCGGTCGCAATGGATCATGGTACGCGCCGACCGCACGAGGTCGATCACGAATTGGCCGCTCCATCGGGGCCGCGCTGGAAGCCGCTGCTGACCACCAACCTCACCCCGCGAATCCTGTGCGGCTATGGCGATCCGGCGGTGATCAAGGTCGGCGGCGATTATTATCTGATCGCGACTTCCAACGATGCCCCCGACGCATTGCCGATCCTCCACTCGACCGACCTCGAAACCTGGCGGTTGGAAGGGTTCGCTTTTCCCGAAGGACATAACCCCGAATGGACCCTCGCTGGCACCAAGGTGGGAGATTTCTGGGCCCCCGAAATCGCGCGGGTAAAGGACGAATATTGGCTGACCTATACGGCGCGCAACCGCCACAATAGCCTATCGATCGGGATCGCGCGGAGCGACCATCCAACCGGCCCGTGGCGCGATCTCGGTCAACCTTTGCTGACCGGCGGAGCGATCGACGCGCATGTCTTCGTCGACGACCAAGGCCTGCCAACTCTGTTGTGGAAGGAGGATCGCAACGGGCTGTGGCCGCGGCCACTGGCGGGCCTGCTGCGCGAACGCCCGGCGTTGATCGAGCGGATATTCGCCGAGCCGATCGACCGGCGCACCGCAGCCTTCGCGGCGGCCATCCAGCCGTGGGCCAACGATCGCCGACCGATCGAACGCTTCTTTCTGATGCAGCCATTCATCAGCGCCGCGCTCACCAATTGGCCGCGCGTCCAGCAGGTGATGCGCGAGGAGCAACAGGCACAATTGCTCGAGGCGATGCGGACCCCGATTTTCGCGCAGCGACTTGCACCCGACGGATCGGCTTTGATCGGCGAGCGAGTGCAGGTGATCGAGAATGACCAGCCGTGGGAAGGCCATTTGATCGAAGGCCCGTGGGTCACCTTCCAGCACGGGCGCTACTGGCTGTTTTATGCGGGCAACGATTTCACCAACCCGGCCTATGGCATCGGCGTGGCGGTCGCCGACAATTTGCTCGGGCCGTACGTCAAGCAACACGAGCCGCTGCTTCGGTCGACCAACGAATGGCTTGCCCCGGGCCATGCCTCGGTCGCGCCCGGACTAGACGACCAGCCGCAACTGTTTTTCCACGCCTTCCATCCCGGGACCGGAGGCTATAACGCTTTTCGAGCGTTGCTGACCGTTGGGCTGGCGTTCAGCCGCGATGAAGTTAGGTTGCGCCAGGCAAATTGATCTTTGTACGAAAGGCGGCGTTCGATGCCCTATTCATTCCTGTTCCGCGCTGCGCTGCTGGCCGCTGTCGCTAGCCCTGCATTGTCGCAAGCCGGTTCGTCCGAGCCGTCGTTCGTACCGGTGTTCCAGGCCAATTTTCCCGACCCGTTCGTGATGCTCGACAACGGCGAATTCATCGCCTTCGCGACCAATGACGGGATCAACCTGCCGATGGCGACGTCGAAGGATTTGGTGCACTGGTCAGCGGTGATGGACCCGGCCAAACCGGGCAAGCGCCTCGATGGAATGCCGGTGCTTGCATCGTGGGTAAAGGAGGGCGCAAACTGGGCCCCCGAAGTGGCGCACGTCGGATCGAAATATCTGCTTTACTACACTGCCAACAATCGCAAGCTTGACCGTCAGTGCATCGGCGTCGCGGTGGCCGACGCTGTGCGCGGGCCGTACCGCGATACGTCGGCAGGGCCATTGGTTTGCCAGGTCGAACTCGGCGGATCGATCGACGCCAACGCGTTCCGCGACAGCGATGGCCAGCGCTATCTCTATTACAAGAATGACGGCAACCGCGTCGCCAAGGTCTCGTCGATCTGGGCGCAGCGTTTATCGGCCGATGGAATGTCGGTCAGCGGCGAGCCGGTAGCGATTGAGCGCGACAGCAAGGAATGGGAGCAACGGCTCGTCGAAGCGCCAACCATGGTCCATGCACCGAGCGGCTATCAGTTGTTCTACTCGGGCGGCTATTACGGGTGGAACGACGACCAGCGTATCTCGCCCTACGCGATGGGCTATTCGACCTGCTCGTCGCCGATGGGGCCGTGCAAGCCATCACCGGACAACCCCATCCTGCACAGTTTCAACGACAAGCAAGCAGGCTGCATCAGCGGGCCTGGCCACCAGTCGATCTTCAATGTCGGCCAGCGCAGCTTCATCGCTTTTCACGCCTGGGCCGCGACCAAGGGCTGCCGCAAGGCCGACGACAAGCGCTACCTCTACGTCGCGCCGCTGAGCTGGAAGGATGGCAAGCCGGTGATCGGCCCGAGCATGCGCGAACGCTGAGGAATTAGCGTGGGCGATTGCCCGGCGGCGCGGCGCGCATGTGTGTCAGATAGTCCGCGTAGGTCGGTAGCCGTTGTGCGAGCGCTGCAATCTCCGCCGCCAAATCGGCCATCGCGCGCGATGCCGCGGTGCAGTCGATGACCTCCGCCGCCGGTGCGACCGCGTCCGGAATGACATCAAGCCCGATGAGCAATTGCAGCCAGTCGTCCTCGGTGTAGATCTCTTCCTCAAAAAATGGCAGTCGGCCGCGCGAGCGCCATTGGGTCAGCGTCCGCTCCAGGCTGGGCGGCGGTTCTGCGGCGCTTTCGAGTTGCGACTGGAACAGGACATGGAAGTCGCGCGCGCGGTCGGTCTCGAGCGCGGTCAGGCGATTATACTCGGCGAGCTCAAGGGGATGGAAATCGCGCCCTGGGATCAGTGCAATCGCCCGCAGGATCGCGCTGTGAGCGAGCGACAGGTTTGCGCCGTGGAGCGAGTCGATCGCAACCGCCGAGTCGCCGATCGCGAGGACGTTGCCAACGAACGGATTGCGCCGCCGACCCGGGCGAATGGCGGTCGACTGCGGGGTTTCACGAGTGCTGACGATTGCCTCAATGCGGGTGCCCGGGGCGCTCGCGGTTAGCCGCCAGCCGTCGGGGATCGCCTCGATCCGGCTGAGCGATTCGGGCTGATCAGATGGTTGTGAAGTGTAAGCGACGTGCCGCGCGGGAAGCCACGCCGACCAGTCCTCGAAGTCGTCGCTGACCGCGCCGATCAGGCGCGCTGTTGGTCCACTGCAATCGATGTAGAAGTCGGCCTCCAGGTGCGAACCGTCAGCGAGACGAAGTCCTGCCACCGACCCTTCATCTGTTTGATCGACCGCAGCCAGATCGCCGGTAATCAGCGGCACATCGCGCACCGCCGCGAGCAAGGTCTCGCGGTAGCGGGCCGGATTGACCCGCAGCCCGTAGAGATAGGTGGCGAGCGGCGAGCCCGGGTCGCCTGCGGGATGGACGAACTTGCCCCTGCCGCCGACGACGCTGGCGGTCGAATAGTCACCGAACGGAAGCGCCGCGCCCGCTTGCCGGACGGCGAGCCAGATGAGGTGAAATGGCACCGCCCCCTCGCCGCGCCCGACCTGGCCGAAGCTGTGGATCCAGTCGCTTTTTCCTCCGGCGAAGCGGGTGCCGAGATGGTGAACTGCGACGTTGCGGCGAACGAGATCTAACTCATCGAGGCCAATCGACGCGTGGAAGCGGCCGACCGCGGGGAGTGTTGCCGGAAAGTGGTCGGCCAACGCCGCGGGATCGGGTGGGATGGACAGCACCCGCACCTCGACAACCGGGAGGGCGCGTCGAAACGCCAGCGCCGCCGACAGGCCGACGATGCCATCGCCCACGACCAGAATTGACCGAATTGCGGGGCGGTTCATGCGCGTCGCTGGAGGAAGGCTTGATGGTCGGGCATCGTATCAACCGCTCGCGCGATCTCGGCCTTGAGCCGGCCCGCGGCGGACTGGAGCTGGCCACCATCGAGCAGGTCGGCACGCATGTCCCAATGGCGCGGGACCAGCCCTTGGCCGACATAGACCGCGACCCAGCTCGGCTCGAAAAACAGCCCGTGGCTATATTTCGAGACCCGGCCGGACTCGCGCCACAACTCCATCTTGTCGTGCAGGCTTTCGGGGATCTTCATCGTGCGGACGTGATCCCAGAATGGCGAATCGTTGCGGGTCGTGGCGTGATAATGGAGGATCAGGAAGTCGCGGATGCGGTCATATTCGAGATCGACCATATGGTTGAATTCGGCGCGGTCGACATCGGTCGGGCGGCCCACGGGGAACAGGTCGATCAACTGCATGATCGCGCCCTGCGCCAGGTAAATGCTGGTCGATTCGAGCGGCTCGAGAAATCCCGAGGCAAGCCCGATCGCAACCACGTTGCCGACCCAACTGGCCGATCGCCGCCCGGCGCTGAAGCGCAGTTGGCGCGGGTCGGCCATCGCCTCGCCCTCGACCGCGGCGACGAGGTCGGCCGCGGCCTGGTCGTCAGACAGATATTTACTCGAGTAGACGTAGCCGTTGCCGACGCGGTGCTGGAGCGGGATCCGCCAGCGCCACCCTGCCGTCATCGCAGTGGCGCGGGTGTAAGGCTCGATGGGCCCGGGGGGCGAGACGGTCGGCATCGCCACCGCGCGGTCGCACGGCAGCCAGTGCGACCAATCCTCCCACCCCGCGCCCATAGTTTCGCCGAGCAGCAAGCTTCGAAAGCCCGAGCAATCGACGAACAAATCGCCTTCAACGATTTCACCGCTATCGAGCGTCAGTGAGGCCACGTCGCCGTTCTGCGGGTCACGCAGCACGTCAGTGACCTTCGCCTCGATACGCGTAACGCCGCGTGCGATGGCCCACTGGCGAAGGTACGGCGCGAACAGATTAGCATCGAATTGATAGGCGTAATTGTAAGTCGAGAGCAGCGACTTGTTATCGCGCGATGGCGGTGCAAAGCGCCGGTCATTGGCCATGACGTTGGCAATCGAATAATCGAACAGGCTGCCGCCCTCGCCCTCCTCCGCCAGGCGCCGCCAGTAATGGTGGAACGCGACGTCGCCAAGCTCGGTGCCAAAGCTTCCAAACGGATGGAGGTAGCTGCTGCCGAGACTGCCGAAGTCGTGGAACTCGATCCCCAATTTGAAAGTAGCGTGGGTGGCGGCGATGAACTCGGCTTCGTCGAGGCCGAGCATTTGAACGAACGAGCGGATGTGCGGCAACGTCGCCTCGCCGACCCCGACGATCCCGATATCTTCGGACTCGACCAGGGTTACTGTGGCAGTGTGGCCCAATTGCCGGACGAGCGCTGCCGCGGTCATCCAGCCGGCGGTTCCGCCACCAAGCACGACAACGCGGGTCTTTAGACGATCATCGGTCATAGGGTCTGCTCGCAATTACGGCCGGAGATCGCTCCCCGGCCGCATAGAAGATCGACTGGGTGAATCATCTAGAAACGGAAGCGAACCCCGCCCGACAGGACCGACTCCTCGAAGCGCACCGCGCGCGGGAAGACGACTGTGCTGCCGTCCGAGAATTCGGTGCGGCTAAGCTCCGAGCGGAACGGCTTACGAAGCATGTTGGTCCAGTCGAAAAACACGGTGAACTTGCTGTTGAAATTGTAGCTGGTCGAAAGGTCGAGCCGGCCCACGCCGAGGACGCGTTCCTGATAGAGATTGTCGCCGCGGTTTTGATATAAGACCGGGAACGGGCTGCGATAATTGTACGACAAGCGCACCGAGGCTCCGGCGTTTTCATAGAAAGCGGCGAGGTTGTAGGTCCACTTCGACACGCCAAGCAGCGACCGGTTGACGGTGCCAAAGTCGGCCCGGGCATTGATCCGCGTCACGTTGGCCAGTGCGCCGAAATGGTGGAGCCAGCCGGGCAACGCCTCGAAGTCGAAGAAAGTACTGGCTTGGGCCTCGAACCCCTGGATCCGCCCCGACCCGGAATTGACCGGACCGAACAAGCGCAGCGGACGACCCGAAATCGGTTCGATCACATCCTGCGACCCGCCTTCGATGAAGCCCTTGATGTCGCGCCGGAACACGGCGAGCGACGCGAAGCCGGCCGGCGAGAAATAATATTCCAGGCTGGCGTCGTAATTATTCGATTTCAGCCGCTCAAGGAACGGATTGCCGCCGCCGCCGGTCAGTGTGCAGCCAGCCGGTGCAGGGGTGGTGTCGAAGCAACTGCCCGGGCGATCGATCGTCGCCGACGGACTCAGGTCGCGAAAGCTCGGCCGGGTGCGGGTCTTGGTGGCCGACAGGCGCAGCTGCAACTGTGACGTGAATTTGAACCGCGCGCTGAAGTTGGGCAGCCAATCGGTATATTTGCGGTCGACATGCACCGCGCGGAACACACCCGGCGGGGGCGGTAACGGTCCGGCACCATCGGGATCGGCGCCGAAGAACAATTGGTTGCCATCGAGCTTGTCGCGCGTGGTGACCACGCGGAGACCGATCTGGCCGTCGACGATTCCGAACTGATAATGCGCCTGACCGTAAAACGCGGTCGACTTCTCCTTCGCGAATATTGCCTGCAGCGGATCGAAGGTCGGCGAGCCTGCGGGATAGCCGGCGAAGGTGCGCAAATCGGCGAGGCTGTCGTGAATGCTGTTGTAGCTTGGCGCCAGCCAGGTGTCGGGGAACGGCCGGCTGCTGTCGCCGCGGAAGCCGGGGGTGAACAAGCTGTAATCGAGCGGCACCGCGCTCAGCGCGGAGCCAAAGTTGCGCGTGCTATAGCGATTGCCGAACTGGCGATCAGCCTCACGGTCGACATAGCGGAAGCCGACCTGCAGCTTGGGTAGGAATGACCAGCTGGTGTTGTAATCGGCGTCGATCCGGGCCTGCCAATCCTTGCCCTTGGCGACCTGATATTCTTCGTAAAATCCACGATAGATATAATTTGCCGGATTGGCCGGATCAAAATTGCGGATCGAGAAGGTCGGGCCATCGCTGCCCGGCGTGTTGGTGACGAAATCGATTGTTTGCGGGCCGGAGAAAGCAAAATCGACGCTCTCTGTTTCACCGACGAACTTGCTGGTGGTGTGGGCGAGATCGGCCGAGATTTTGAGCGGTCCGCTGTCCCAGCTTCCGCCCGCCGCAAATTGATAGGTGTTGGTGCGGTTGAGCGTGCCGCCCTGGAAACCGTCGGGCCGGAACGGATTTACCACGGTCCCGCCGGTGATGAGGTTAGTCCCCGGGCGGGTGGTGATGTTGGTGTAATTGGCGCCGCCCCAAAGCGGGACGCTAAGCTCGCGATCGGACAGTTCGTTGTGGAAGCCCTGCCACAAGCCTTCGACGTAAAATTCGAGGCCCGGCTGTGGCCGCCACTGGATCGCGCCGTTGAGCGACGGTCGGCTGCGCTCGCCCTCGCCATAAGTGATCCGCTGAATGTCAGGGAACCGCGTGCCGGCCGGACCGCCGGCGACGAAGTCGGTGTTTGACCGCGTCGAGTCGCGATAATGCAGCTTGGTGTAGCTGAAATTGATCAAAGCGCCGATTTCACCGTCGCCAAGTTTCCAGCGATCGGTGGCCAGCAACTGGAAGTTCGGCGTCAGGTCGCGTGACACCAAAGGATAGACGCCCCACACCGAGCCAGCAATTTCGCGGCCCTTGAAGTCGAATGGCCGACGCGAGCGAACGTTGATTAGCCCAGCGAGTCCGGCCTCGACCAGATCGGCGGCTGAAGATTTATACACCTCGACTGCCGCAATCGCACCGGCCGGGAAATCTTGAAGCGCGACCTGGCGGGTTTCGGCCGTGAAGATCTCGCGGCCGTTATAGGTAGTGGTGAAATCGGGCAGTCCGCGAACGAGCACGCGTCCAGCTTCGCCGCCGCCGCGCTCGACCTGGACGCCAGGGATCCGCGCCGCCGTATCGCTGACCGCGATGTCGGGCAATTTGCCGATATCCTCGGCGACGATCGCATCAACGATCTGGTTGCTCTTTTTCTTGAGGTTCTTCGCCGACTCGAGGCTCTTTCGAATGCCGGTGACGACGATCGAATCATCACTCGCGGCCGCTGCATCAGCCTGGGCTGGCGCGGCTGTCGAATCGCCTACGGGGGCCGGGCCGGTCTGCGCTGTGGTTTGTGCGGCGGAAGGCGCTGCTGCCAGTGCTAGAACGACGGCCGTACCGGCCCAAAGCGTCGACGAAAAATTGCGCATGTTCACTCCCCCAACAATGATCCGGTTGAAGGTCTTACGCCTCCATCTCGATTGGCTAGAGCACAGTTGACCGAAGATTCAAGCGAGACTGTGTCGACGCTCCAAAATTAAATTAATGTGGGGCGTTTTTGACACGGCTCTCAGCCGACTTGGGCAAGCATCTCATCGACCCGCCGCTCAGCGTCTGCGAGAGCATGGTCTACCGATTTCTGGCCGTTGACCGCGGCCGCCATTTCCTCACCGATGACGCTTTCGATCGCCGACTGGCGCTGGACGTAACCGGGCAGCGGCTGCCCGAAACTGGCAAGGGGAGCGATATCGCTGCGGTGAGGCAGTTGGTTGAACTGCGGACTGGCCAGAATGGCGCTGAATGCCGGCAAATGACCTGTGCGCACCCAATCGAAGTTATGAGCCGCCATGAACCGAAAAAAAGTTGCAAGTGCGGCGCGTTGCTCTGGGGTACGATTGCGCCTGGGGACCACCCAGACATGACCGCTGACAAACAAAGCGTCGCGGCCCCACAGACGCGGATATGGGTAGACTCCGTAACTGTGAAAAAGTGGCCGGCCGGGCGTGTTTGATTCCTGCTCAAATTGCCCGATCATCCACGTGCCGGTGGGATACACTCCGCCCTTGCCTGACATGAAGGCCGCGATAGCGGCGGGCGTGTCCTGGTTAAGGGTCCCTAGTTGCTCGACGTTGATTTGCCGGAAGAAGTTCATGACCCTGCGCGCTTGGGGCGTCTGCAGGACGACATGACGGGAGTCGGGAAAGATCACTGCATTCTGTGCCATCAGATAGGTGTAGAGATTGCGCGTTTGATATGCCGGATCGCCGACCAGGCTCTGGATCAGGTAGGGCTTGCCGGTGCGTGCCTTAAATTGTCGCGCCTGGATCAGGAATTCCTCGGCTGATCGCGGTAGTATCGGCTTTCCGTCACGTATCAAGCCGGCCTGCTTGAACAACGCCAGATTTACGTGAAACAGACCGCCATGGGTATCCCAGGGCATGCCATAGAGTTGCCCGTTAATGGTCACGGCGCGCCGGCTGGCCGGAGTGAAATCAGCGGGATTGATCCCGGCTTCGCTAAGCAGCGGCCCGATCGGCTCAAGCAGGCCCTTGGCGGCATAGTCCGAAATCACGCCGCTATGCATGGTGACCACGTCGGGCGGATCGCGAGCCGCCATTTGCGCGGTCAACTGGGGATATCCGGGCCAGGCGACGACGTTTTGGCTAACCTTGATGCTCGGATGTTCGGAGTTGAACTTGTTGATCATCGTGGTGATGATCCCGCACTCTCCTTCGACTTTGGCGAGGTCGGTGGTACGACCATAAACCGCACCGCATTCACCAAAGAAGCGCTGTAGATAGATCGACGTCGGTTGCTTCGTCTCGCTGCATCCGGGAGCAACGCACAACGCGAGTATAGCCAGCCACCGCCAGCTCATCGAACCGCGGTCCCGGCCATCGCGCGGACGATTTGTTTCTGAAAGATCAGATAGACGATGAAGATCGGCACCGACGCAAACACCGCCTGCGCCATCAGGAAACCGAGGCCGCTAGTCTGCGCATAATTCATCTGGCTCGCCGCGAGGCCGACCGTCAAAGTGTACATGTCGCTGCGCGTGGCGGAGATCAGCGGCCACCAGTAATCATTCCAGCTGGCAAGAAAGGTGAACACCGCCAACGTCGACTGCGCCGGAATCGTCAGCGGCAACAGCACGTTCCAGAAAATCGACCAGCGCGACGCCCCGTCGAGCATCGCCGCTTCATCATATTCCTTAGGGATGGCGCGGAAATATTGAGTCATAAAGAAGACGCCGAACGGGGCGATCAGTCCGGGCAGGATCAATCCCGGATAGCTGTTGTGGAGGTGCAGCTGGGCGAACAACTGATGCCGCGGCAGAACCACCGCCTCATTTGGGATGGCGAGCCCGGCCAGCACCATCACGAACAAAGTCCGGCGAAGTGGGAACTCCAGGCGGGCAAAGCCATAACCGGCAAGACTGCACAGAACGAGCACTCCCGCGGTGGTGCCAAGCGACACGATCGTACTGTTGATCAGCCAGCGGGTGGTGAGCGCATTGCCGAAGATCGCCTGGTAATTTTCCAGCGTATACGGTCCCGACAGTGCGGCGGCGCTGTTTCCGACCAACAACGCGTTCGACTTCAGTGATAGCAGGACGGTCCATACCAAAGGCGCGATCATTATTGCCGCACCGATCACCACCGCGACAAGCGCGCCGGGAGACAGGCGCTGGCGGCGCTGCTCAACGGCCATTAGCGGCCTCGCTGGCGCGGCTAGTCGCCCAATATTGGATCAAGGTGAGCGCCAGGATCAGGACGAACAATATCTCGGCCGCGGCGGTGGCATAGCCAAGTTCCCAACGCCCAAAGGCGGATTCGAAAATAAACAGCACGACAGTGCGCGACGCGCCACTCGGTCCGCCGCTCGTCAGCAATTGCGCCTGGCCGAACAATTGCAGCTGGGCGGCGGTCTGCAGCATGACGACCAGGATTAACGTCCGGCGAAGCGACGGCACGGTGACTTTCCAGAAGGTCGTCCAGCGGCTCGACCGGTCGAGCGCCGCGGCTTCGTACAGCTCGCCCGGAATCTGCTGAAGCCCGGCCAGGAACAGCATCATCGGCAGGCCAATCGACCACCAGATCGTAGTCAGCGCGAGCGCGGGAAGAACTAGTCCGGGATCACTGAGAAACGGCAAGGGTGTCCAGCCGAGTGCCGACCAGATTTCGCCAAGCAGGCCGGCATCGGGCGCCAGCACGAAGCGCCAGATCAGCGTGACGATGGTCACCGACAGCACTGACGAGGAAAAGAATATGCCGCGGAAGATCGCTGCGTCCCGGGTCGCGCGGTTGAGCGCCAGTGCCAGCCCAAGGGTAAGCGCCGTGATCGTCGGGACGATGATCAGTGCCAGCAGGAACGTATTGAACAGCGCCTGATGGAACACCGGGTCGGCGGCAAGCCGCGCGTAATTGCCGAGCCCGACGAACGTGCCGCCACCGAACAGATCGACCCGCCGCAGGCTGAGCGACATGCCGAGCAACAACGGGTAGATCAAGATGGCGAAATAGAAGAACAGAAACGGCGCGACGAACCCGAAGCTTGCCAGTTGCGATCGACGTGTGTTGAGGCTCACGCGGCGCGCTGCAGGGCGTGGTGGCCGGCGCCGTCGGCGGCGAAGATGTAGGCCGCCGCGCCATCGACCTTGAGCCCGACCTCGTCGTTGATGGCGACCCGGCTGAAACCCTCATCCTCGGCCGTGATCTGCTGGCCGTCGCTTAGACGCGCATAGACCAGGGTCCGGTCGCCAAGGCGCTCGACTAACTCGACTTTAGCGGTCGTCGTGCCTTCGTTCGTACCGACCACCCGCACCGCCTCGGGCCGAAGCCCAAGCTGCAGGCCGTCGCCAGGCAATCCCGTGTGCGGTACGCGGGTTTCGACCTCGGCCCCGTCGCCGAGTCTGACGCGCGCGAATTCGCCTGCCGTGCCTGCCGAACTGACAGGTGCCAGCGTCATTGGCGGAGAGCCAACGAACTGCGCAACAAAGCTATTGGCCGGGCGATCGTAAATCTCCATCGGCGCACCGACCTGCTGGATGGTTCGGTCGTTGATGACAACAATGCGGTCAGCCAGAGTCATCGCCTCGGCCTGATCGTGTGTGACCATGATGATTGCCGCTTCCACCCGCTGACGCAGTTGAGCCAGTTCGACCCTGGTTCGCATCCGCAGTGCGGCGTCGAGATTCGACAAAGGCTCGTCGAGCAGAAAGACCTTGGGCCGCTTGACGATCGCCCGGCCGATCGCCACCCGCTGACGCTGTCCGCCCGACAATTGACCCGGCTTCCGGTCGAGTAAAGCACCGATCTCCAGCGACTGCGACGCATCTGCAATCAGAGTTTTGATTTCATCCTTACTGACGCCTGCGTTGCGAAGTCCAAATGCCATGTTGTCGCGCACTGTCATGTGCGGATAGAGCGCATAATGTTGAAACACCATGGCGACATCGCGCTCGCCTGGCGGCAACTGATCGATGCGGCGATCGTCGAGCATGATCTCGCCGGAATCCGCGAACTCCAGCCCTGCGATTATACGGAGTAACGTCGATTTGCCCGAACCCGAGGGACCCAGAAAGGCGATAAATTCGGTCGCGCCGATGTCGAGCGAAACATCATCCAGGATGTTTGTACCGCCGAACGATTTATACACTTTTCTTAACGCGAGTCCGGTCAACGAGATCCCCTTGGTTGGGGTCTTTTACATCAACGTGGTTGCTGAGCAACCGCGGAGCTGGGGGGACGGCTCAGATCAGGGCCGGGCGGCACTGGTACCTGCGATATCTACACTGGTCCCGGAAAGTTTTCTGGCAAGGATCCAAAAAAATAAAAGCCAACAATTGCTTCACAGACCAGCGTTAACGACAGCCGTTAAGGCGAAATCCCTGTTCGCGACTGGCCTCGCCCATATCGAGAATAGCTGGTTTCCTGCTAGCCACTTTTACGGGAACCTGGCCTTCTTTTTTGGAATCATCCGTCGGCAGCTCGTGCTCGGGTTCGGCGATCTGAATCTGACCCCAACTCATCGTTTGTCCTCCCTGTAGGAAAGGCCATGCGGCGTCCCCTCACAGGAAATTCAAACGTCCAACAGCCTGATTGGATGCACGGGAAGGGTTGTTTTAATCGATGGCAATCAGTTACTTGCAGTGCAAGCCAGTCGCGCTTTGAACATCGCGCGATGCGGATGCTCTGGCGAAGCAGGAGAGTTGCATAGTCTTTCCGCGCAACGCGCGACAACTGATGTTATGTTAAAGGATGGTTCAAGTCCCCTACTCCCGCCATCCCCCACCCTTGCTCCCAGCTGCAATCGGCCACGTTGATTCCGCCAGTAGCCCTGCGAAATCCCGGGTGGATGCAAAATGGGGTTTCGTAGTCAGCAATCATGACACTTGGGTGAAAATGTCATGAGGGAGAGAGGCGCTGCCCATCCCAACGCGGTCATCGCGTAGACGCTCCGCTTACGATGCCGTGACCAAAACAGCCGTTTGCGGTCAGGCTACCTCTTCCAATCGGGCCAGCGCGCCGCCAAGATGTGCACTAAATGGGGAGGCGCAGGCGTGGCAAATGAAGCCGTAGCACGGATTAAGATCAACAAGGCGCTCGATCGGGCCGGTTGGCGGTTCTTCGACTCCGCTGATGGCCAAGCGAATATTGTCCTGGAGCCGAAGGTGAAGCTCACTGAGGCGTCGGTCGACGCGCTCGGCGAGGATTTCGAGCTCACGACCAACGGCTTTATCGATTTCTTGCTGCTCGATGCGTCGGGCCGGCCGTTAGTTGTGTTGGAGGCCAAAGCTGAGAGTAAGGACCCGCTGGTAGGGAAGGAGCAGGCGCGGAAATACGCGCGCTCGCAAAATTGTCGTTTCCTCATCCTGTCGAACGGCAATTTGCATTATTTCTGGGATCTCGAGCGCGGCAACCCACACATCATAACGAACCTTCCGAAACCGGGATCGATCGTGGCCGCCGAGAAAGTGACGCCGGAGCCCGGGAGACTCGTTACGGAGCAGGTCGGCCGGGACTACATCGTCCTCACGCAGCGCCCCGGCTACGAAAAGGAGGCCGGCTGGACCAACGAGGATGAGCGCGACACTTTCGTCGCCGTCAATAAGCTTAAATTCCTTCGCGCCTATCAGGAGCGCGCTATTCATCGCCTCCAGGCGGCGGTGAAGAACGGCAGCGACCGCTTCCTGTTTGAGATGGCGACCGGAACCGGCAAAACCTTGACAGCTGCTGCGGTCATTAAACTCTTCTTGCGCACGCGCAACGCTAGCCGCGTGCTATTCCTGGTCGACCGCCTGGAGCTGGAGGATCAAGCCGCCAAGGCGTTCAAGGCCTATTTGGCGAACGACGCGAAGACCGTCGTGTACAAGGAAAACAGGGACGATTGGCGCCACGCCGACATCGTCGTCAGCACGGTTCAGTCCTTCCTGTTCAACAATAAATATGCCTCGCTCTTCTCGCCCACCGATTTCGACTTGGTCATTTCGGACGAAGCGCACCGTTCAATCGGCGGCAACGCCCGTGCCGTCTTCGAATATTTCGTCGGATACAAGCTCGGCCTAACCGCTACACCGCGCGACTATCTCAAGAAATTCGACGCCTCAGCGGCCAACGAACCGCGCGAGCATGAACGACGGCTCCTGCTCGACACTTACCGCACCTTCGGTTGCGAGGATGGCACGCCGACGTTTCGCTATTCACTGCTCGATGGAGTGCGTGACGGTTTCCTGATCAATCCGACCGTGGTCGACGCTCGCACCGACACGACGACCAAATTGCTTTCGGAGCAGGGCTTTGTCATCTTCTACCGTGACGAGGAGGGCGAAGAGCAAGAAGAGGCGTTCACCCAGCGCCAGTTTGAAAAGAACTTCTTTTCACCCGAAACCAACCGCCTATTTTGCCGCACCTTCCTCGAAAACGCGCTGGCCGATCCCATTAGCGGAGAATTGGGTAAGTCGCTGATCTTCGCAGTCAGCCAGCATCACGCCGGCAAGCTCGTCCAGATCCTCAACGAGCTCGCCGATCAGTTGTACCCCGGCCGCTACCAAAGCGACTTTGCGGTACAGGTGACGTCGCAGATCACCGGCGCCCAGCAAATGACGATCAATTTCGCCAACAATCGGCTGCTCGGCACCGGCAACGTCCTGCCCGAGTATAAGACTGGCAAGGCACGCGTTTGCGTTACGGTCGGCATGATGACCACCGGGTACGACGCCCGGATCTGCTCAACCTTGGCCTGTTCCGACCGATCTTTTCGGCAACCGAGTTTATTCAGGTGAAGGGCCGCGGTACGCGCCGCCACGAGTTCACCGATGAGCTTTATGACCCGAAGCTCAAGGCGCAGCTTGGGCCGAAGCCGAAGACCGCCTTCAAACTGTTCGACTTCTTCGCGACCTGCGAATATTTCGAGGAGAAGTTCGATTATGACCAGGTGATCGCACTCCCCAAGCCGACCGCCGCGCAGCCGCTCGTGATCGATGGCGGAAAAAGCGGCCCGTCTCGCACCGACAGCTTTACCCATCTGGGATCTGATGCCTTGTCTAGCGTCTCGGCGGTGACCATTGGCTTCAGGGGCATGAAGGTTGACCGCATGTTCTTCGAGCGCTTCGAGGAGCGGGTAAAGGAGGATCCCGTTATCGTCGCCCAAGTCGAGGCTGGTGAATGGGACAAAGTCATCGACTATGTGAACGCCGAACTGATCACCAACGAGCACGAGCCCTATTCGCTCGATAAGTTGCGTCAGGCGGCTGACGTCGACCGCCGCATCACCCTCCGCGAAATTCTTGAGAAGATTTTTGGGCTCATCCCGAGCTTCAAGTCGAAAGACGACTTGCTCGAGGAGGAGTTCGCCAAGTTCGTGGCCGATCGAAAACCGGCGGAAGTTCAGGCCCTTCCGGCAATGAAGCGGTACTTTAAGGCGTATGCGTCGAGCGACCGTTTCCGGATCATCATTGACTGCCGCGAATATACCCGATTGTCGACCAACCCCGGTTTTAAGACCAGCGATTTCAAGGCGGTGCCCGAAGCTTACCGCATGATGATCCCCGAATATATCAAGGACTATGTTTCACTAAACCGCTTCGCGGCCTAGCCGCTCTCCCGATGTGAGGGGATAAGGAGAAAGGACGAAATAGGCGATAGGCGGCAATAGACCGGGGCGCTAGAACGGCCCTAGAATCAGGGGGATATTTTGCTCGACACCGCCACCAAACGCCGCATCGACAGCGCTCGCGACATCCTTGTAGGCAAGGTTCCTGACCCCAAAAGCCAAGTCGAACAAATTACGATCGCGCTCATCTACAAGTTCATGGACGACATGGACGCCGAAGCGGAGGAGCTCGGCGGCAAACGCAGCTTCTTCGCGAACGACTTCGCCCGCTACGGATGGGCCAAGTTGATGCGCTCGGGCCTCGGCGGTCACGAGATGCTGGGTCTTTATGCCGAGGCGATCGCTCGAATGCCGGAGAACCCCGGCATTCCTCCGCTATTCCGCGACATTTTTAAGAACGCCTATTTGCCTTATCGCGACCCGGAAACCTTACGCGCCTTCCTGAAGATCATCGATGATTTCGAGTACGACCACAGCGAAAGGCTCGGCGGCGCCTACGAATACCTACTGTCGGTGCTAGGCTCCCAGGGAGACGCCGGCCAGTTCCGTACTCCGCGTCATATCATCGACTTTATCGTCAGCATCGTCGATCCGAAAAAGGGCGAGACCATCCTCGACCCCGCCTGCGGCACGGCGGGATTCCACATCTCCGCCTGGAAACACATAACCGCTGCTAATCGCGACGAGTATGGCGAGAGCTTGCTTTCTCCCGATGAACACGAACGCCTTGCCGCCGGAATCACGGGCTACGACATCTCTCCCGACATGGTCCGTCTCAGCCTCGCAAACATGTATCTGCATGGGTTCACCGATCCGCACATCGTCGAATATGACACGCTGACCAGCGACGAGCGCTGGAACGAATTCGCCGATGTCATCCTAGCCAACCCACCCTTTATGTCGCCGAAGGGTGGAATTCGACCACACAACCGCTTCGGAGTTCAGTCGAACCGTAGCGAGGTTCTTTTCGTCGACTACATGGCCGAACACCTGTCCCCCGATGGCCGCGCCGGAATCATCGTCCCAGAAGGAGTGATCTTTCAGAGCGGAAAGGCGTACAAGGCGCTGAGAAAGGAGTTAGTCGAGCATTATCTCGTCGCCGTGATCTCACTCCCGTCCGGAGTGTTTCAACCCTATAGCGGCGTTAAGACCTCAGTTCTAATTCTGGACAAGTCGGCTGCGCGGCTGGGGCGCAAAATTCTTTTCTCTGTCGTTACCGACATTGGCATGAGCCTTGGGATTAAGCGGAGTAAGGTTGAGAGGAACAATCTCCCGACGGTCCTCGCTGATTTTCGCGCAAACTCAGAAGCGGACCTATCTGAAATTTCTTGGCTCGCCGACCGCGAAGAGATTGCTCGGCGCGGGTGGAACCTAAGCGCCGCCCTTTATCGGCCGAGGAATGGTGACGACAGCGTCCCGAATGTGTCTCTCGGCGAAATCTGTAACATCACCAAAGGCACTGCTTCGAGCACGAAAACTGAGCCGGGCGATTACCCGTTGATATTGACCGCCGCTACGCCGGGCTCAAGTGGTACCTATCAGTTTGACGGTCCGCACGTGTGTGTGCCCTTGATTTCCTCAACGGGCCACGGCCGCGCGTCGATAAAACGCATCCATTATGCCGACGGGAAATTCGCGCTTGCGAACCTGCTGGCGGCCATAGCGCCGAAGGACAGCGACCGGCTGCTCCCAGAGTATCTCTATATCGTTCTCGATGGCTGCAAAGACAGCCTCGCCGCGTTGATGCAGGGCGCGGCCAACGTCGGCATGAAGCCGACCGATCTAGAACAATTTACAATACCGGTGCCACCGCCCGAAATGCAGCGAGAGATCGTGACGGAGATCAAAGGTTATCGGAATGTCATTGACGGTGCCCGCGCCGTCGTCGAAAATTATCGCCCGCACTTTGTCATTGACCGGAAATGGCCGATTGCCTCGCTTGGGGAGGCCTGTCAGATACAACGGGGGAAATTCTCACATCGTCCCAGGAATGAACCACGATTTTATGGCGGCCAATATCCCTTTATTCAAACCGGCGACGTCGTACGATCGAGAGGCAGAGCGGTAACCTACACTCAAACCCTGAACGCCGAAGGGTTGTCGGTCAGCAAACTCTTTCAGCCGCCGGTCGTCCTAGTGACGATCGCAGCTAATATCGGCGACACTGCCGTCCTCGACTTCCCCGCGTGCTTTCCGGACAGCGTAGTCGGACTTATTCCAAACGATGATGTAGACGCACGATTCCTTGAGCTAGCGATGAGGGACCAGCAGCAGTTCCTGAATGATATCGCTCCGCAAGCGGCTCAGAAGAATATCAATATCGAGATACTAAAGACCGTGAAACTCTCTCTCCCTCCCCTCGAAACTCAGCGCGAAATCGTTGCCGAGCTCGAAGCCGAGCGGGCGGTTGTCGAGGCCAATCGCGAGCTCATCGCGCGCATGGAGAAGAAGATCGAGGCGGCGATCGCACGAGTCTGGGGCGCGGCGGAGCCGGAAGCGGTCGAGCTGGTACTAGCGGCGGAATAGCCAAGCAATCACGACAACGGGCTAGCATAGCGGCGCGGCCGTACTTGAAACCACCCCTCGATGAACGCTTCGAAATTTCGGTGCGGTTTCGCGCCCAGAAGCAGCTGGTGCGTCATGCGGGGGTCGTCACCCAAGCACTCATAATAAATATACAATCGTCATGAGTTCCTCGCATCCACTTTGCGCCCATGTCGGTCATTGGCTAGCCCACGCGGACCTAGCTGCGGCTGGCTGAGCGAGTGGCTGCCGTGTCGATCGCGCTCAAGCCACCGCCTCCGTGCTCTGCACATCGTAGATCTGCTTCGAAAGCCGCGAGTCGAGGCGGTGGTCGAGCAGTGCCTGGAAGATGTCGCGGCACGTCTCAAGCGTAGGGACGATGCGGCCGTCGTCGTCGAACGCGATGGTCAGACCCATCGCGGCGCACTGCGCTCGGAGGTTCTGCATAAACTCCGCATTTCGAAAATGCCCCTTCTCCCGGATCGCGATCGCCCGGCGGAGGTGGATCTTGTTCGCGCCGACGAAGGAAGTGATCGCGGCAACGTCCGAGAAGATGCCAAGGAAGTCGGGCTCGGCGACGAGTTCCTGGAACGCCTCCACGTGGCCCGCGCGATACGCGAGGACAGACTCAAACCGCCCCTTGTTGGAAACGAACACATCGCCGTCGAAGACGAAGAAGTCGAAGAACGGCTCCAGGCTGAAGGCGGGGCGATCGTCAACGTCGAGCTCCTCGTCCTCGAACACGACGCGCAGAATACCCGAAGCGCGCCTCGTGCTCCATGTCGCATTCGTCTTGCGCACGGCGAGCAGCACGCCATCCGCCGTCGCGAAGCGCAGCATATAGAAGTCGGCGTTGGCGATCTGCTTGAGCTGCCTCACCTTCAGCTTCTCAATCGGCTCCGCGGCCTGACCCTCTACCAACGCGATGTGTGTCTCATCGGCACCGAGCGTTAGGACGCTGCCCTCGTTGTTCTGCGCCAGGATCTCGTAATCGATCGTTTCGGTCACGGCCTGGAGGGCTTGCGAAACCGCCCCCCTTAGCGACGCCGCCAGGTCGTCCGTGATGCCGACCCACCGTCCCTTGAAGACGGGCAGTCCGTCACGCGTCGATTTCTTGTAGACCCAGACCATCAGGTCAGCGCCGGCCAAGTCGAAGTTCTTCAGTCCGGCCAGATCAGCCATCGGTCGCTCCCTGCTGCAGCTCCCGGACGATCATTACATCCTGCAGACTGCCTTTGCGGTAGACCCTATCGGGTTCCACCTCGCCGCGAAACAACGCGCGGCCGAGCCACGGCTTCTCCACCCCGATGAAGCAGTACCTGATCTCGTAAAGTCGCCAGCCGAACACGACCAGGATCGGGTTCATTACAATCTGCCCCGACCGGTGTGTAATCCAAAAGATCCAGATGAAGAACACGCCGAAGCCGAGCAACCTGGTCGGTGACCCGAAGTCGAGCCCCATGAACGACACGATGTACGGCATCGCGTAGTTGATTAGGTCGGCCGGGATGTGCTTCGCCTCCGCCACCTGAATCTGGGTCGGGGTCCCGATGGCCTGCAGCGTCCGCATGGTCAGGAGCAGGCACGCGATGCCGACAGCCACCGTGCCGAACGCCCACCACGGATGCATAAGCGGTACGACGCAACCACCGCCGAACCAAGCAGACGGCGGACAGACTCCCCTCCGCACCTCCGCTGGGTTGATGTCCTGGACGAACAGCACCAGCCCAAGCGGCAGATACGAGCCCAAATAGAGGGCGAAAGCAGATGTGGTCCTGAGCTGCATCGCGCCTCATAAAGCCGGAACCGCCATCCGGCGCCGGCAGCGCGACCATACCCCGTTGGCCCGCCGAGAGAAATCCCGCGCACAACGTCGCCTTAGCGCTCGCCGCGAGCAGCAAGCACGCTTCCGCCACGCCGGGGCGACAATCAACGGAAACCGGGCGAGCGCTCTGCCGCTGCTATCCCGATCGGTGCCGATCTGCGCTCCTTCGGCGAAGCGAGCGGCGCAGCTTTACCGCGTAGCTGACCAAGTGTACCACATTTCAGCTTTAGCGACCTTGACACATCATATGTGATGTTTACGATGGTTCATATGCCATCGGCTTCGATCATCGCTAACGAAAGGCAGGAACGCGAAGCCAGCTCGCTCATCGATCGAATTACGCATGCCTTGTCGTCAGAACAGGTTCTCAAAGCTGTCGTTCAAGGTCTACCCGCCGAAGTGATCGACGGAGTGCGCGAATCGCTCATGACAGAGCGCAACGAGCTCATTGGCAGTCTCCAAGCTTATCAAAGGGCGCAAAACGGCGAGCCTCAGGAATTGAAGTCACGTGCAGGCAGCGATCTAGGATCCTTGCTGATCGCGGCTCGGGTGGCGAGAGGCTGGAAGCAGAAGGACCTCGCCCGCCGACTGTTTCTTCCTGAGCAACAAATTCAGCGTTACGAAGCGGAGCGCTACCGCAACATAACTCTGGCAGGATTGATCCGTGTCGCCCGGGCGCTCGGTGTTTGCTTGACTGCAGACATCTCACGGCCCCTCGAAGAAGCGTGGCTTCCCTCCTCAAAGATGTCTCAGAGCGAGTTGCAGAAGGTGCTAAAACATGCCCGCGCTCATGGTTGGCTCGACAGCCTAGGCCAATCCGATGAAAGCGCGATTAGTCAACTTCGCCGGACGGTGGCCGACCATGTCGGCGAGTATGGGACGCCTTCGCTTCTCCGCACGGGCATGAACGTTACACACAATGGCGAGGAAGATTGGCTACTGCTTGCCTGGAAGGCGCAAGTCACAATCACGGCAAAGAAGCAATTTCCGCGGGGGCGCACAAAGTACAGTCCGTTGGATGTATCCTGGCTAAGAGACTTGGTTCAGCTCAGCGCGTCGGATGACGGACCCGCGCGGGCGCGTGACTTACTAGCCGAACATGGAATTATACTGATCGCCGAGCCGCAGATTACCGGTATGAAAGTTGATGGAGCGGCATTTCTGGTCGAGGATATGCCCGTAATTGGAATGACACTGCGCCGGGACTACCTCGATAATTTCTGGTTCACCTTATTGCATGAACTCGCTCATGTGATCCTACACTATCGTACCGGACTCGCTTCGGGATTTTTCGATGATGTCGAGCATAAAGAGGATAACAATGTTGTCGTTGACGAAATGGAACAGCAAGCCAATCAATTCGCTAGCAACCTCCTGATTCCAGAGGAACTGTGGAGGCGCTCGCCCGCACGTATTGCTAAAACGGCAGAGCCAATCGAGCGCCTTGCGAAGCAGCTTGGCATCGCTCCCGCCATCGTTTTCGGGCGGGTGCGCATGGAGAGGAAGGACTACAAACTGTTCTCGGACAAAATCGGAAGAGGCAAGGTTCGCAAGCTGCTTCTACCTCAACTCACAGAGGCAAGTTATGAGTCAGTCGCCTAAGCCGATTTATTGCCCCGCCTTACGTATGAAGGCTGGCGAACTTGAGGGGGTTCGCCAATTAGCGCCGGATGTCGCAAACTGCGTGCTCCCGCGGTTCATTGTCCCGCCCCAAGGGGAGCGGGACGAGACTACACCATCCCTTTTCGACGCAGCGCCCATGCCTGACATCGCGAGCCCGCTATCGATGAACTGGCGAGAACGTTCTGTCTTGATCGACTGTACGCATATCATTGACGAGTACGGGCGGAATCGACTGATGGACTGGCTACCGCCCATGTTCGCGCGGGCGCGCGAGGGCGGTGCCCGAGCAATCCCAGTCGCTTTGTTGTCTGATATCGGGGATGCGGAATCGTTAGCTTTCCGCGCTGCAATCGCCTCGAGCGAGTCAATCAAATTTGCGATCCGCGTGCCATCAGGCGAGATGGTGGGGTCGGAATTCAGCGGCGCTCTGAAGTCGGCGCTTGATCGCCTCCGATTGAAGGTCGAGGATTGCGCGGTGCTTGCGGACTTCGGCCGCAGCGAATTTGACGACCCTGCGATTGTTGCGCCTATTATCAGTGGCTCGCTCGAAACACTGCAAGACTTCGGTCGGTGGCGGCACATCATCTTTCAAGGCACCCACTATCCGGAGTCTAACCCCGCCAAGGACGGAACAGCCGAGATATGCCGGCGAAACGAATGGCTGGCCTGGCGGGAGGCTGTGAATTTCGATCCCAACACCGCTGAGTATATGATCTTTGGCGACTACGCCGCCGATTGCGCGAAGATGGATTTCAGCAAGGCAAGTGGCGCCGCAGCAATCAGGCACGTTAGGTATGCCACCTCTGAGCACTGGCGTGTACAGCGCGCTGTAAAGGTGGGCAGCGACGCGGTCCGCATGCGCGGTGTTTACAGAGCGATTTTCGATAGCGCTGACTTCGCGGGCAGCGGTTTCTCAGCGGCGGACGCTTTCATCGCTCGCGCTGCGAATGATGCAAATGTGAAGCCCGGAAACCCTCAGACGTGGCGGCAACTCAACACCACGCATCACATTACCCAGGTAGTGTCTGACATCGCCAAAGTACGTGGTGTTCTAATCAAGCAGACTCCGTCTCACGAAGTCGAATCGCAAATGTCGCTGCTGCCCTGAGCACTCGCAGCTAGTGAGTTCACCGCTGGGTCCGGTATTCACTGAATGCGCATTCAGAACGAACGTCAGGTTTCGGGATCGACGCCGGGAGCTCCGAGCGGCAGAGTCGGGCGCAAAGTAGTCATCTCCGGGATTTAGCGTTCGTCCATCATTGCTGAAGCAGCTTTGGCAAGTGATGCGATCGTCTCGCTCGCACGAACCAAGGCTGTCACTCGAGCTTTTCGGTCTGCGCTGTTGGACACAGCGCCGACGCTCGCATCTTCCATGATCATGCCGGCCATGACGCATAACTGATCGATGAGGTCGTCAACTTCCATGCCGGCACACAGCCATGGCGTGCCTGTGAAGTCGACCGGCAGCTTTGACCCGCTGATCATGACTGGACTTCGCTCGGCAACAGAGCGCTAGTGACCCTGCGAACAACGGCGCAGACCGCATTCTCGCCCTGCCTGGCGGGGCTTCGGCTCGTGCAAGCTCACCATTTCGGTGAGTGTGCATGGAGACCGAGTATGACCGATCAGATAGAAGCAATAGCCTCCTCAGTAATCGTAAAGCCCACAAAGACCGCCATCGTGAGGAAACTGCTGGCCCGTCCCCGCGGCGCTTCGCTTGGCGATATCACTGCGGCGACCGGCTGGCAGGCACACAGCATCCGTTCGTTCCTCACCGGCCTGCGCAATAAGGGGCTGGTGCTTGAACGCGAGCAGCGCCGGGATGGGAGCAACAGTTACCGCTTGCTAAAGAGCGGTGAGGGTGTGGCCGCCGCCGCTAGCCCATGCGAAAATGCGTGATCTGTCGGCGCGGCTTGCGGCGCTGCAGACCATGTCCCCAGCGCAGCTTAGAGAGGAATGGCTCAGGGTAATGCGTCAGCCAACGCCAGCCGTTAGTCCCGACCTGCTTCGCCGGGGCATTGCCTATCGCCTCCAGGAGGCAACGCATGGCGGGCTAATGAAGTCAGCGGCTCGCGAGCTTCGGGATATTCGTAAGCGCATTGCACAAGGCAGCTCGCCACTGCCCAGTACTGCCCTGCGCTTGAAGCCGGGTACCCGCCTATTGAGGACTTGGCGTGGCAAGACCTATTGCGTCTTGGTTTCTGACACGGGATTCATCTTCAATGACCGGCTGTTCCCGTCCCTGAGTCCGATTGCTCAGGAGATTACCGGAACGCCATGGTCCGGGCCGCGGTTCTTCGGTCTTCTGGCCAAGCGCGCGGCAAGCCGAGCCACCGAGGCCCACCATGGCTGATCGAGTACGCTGCGCCATTTACACCCGCAAATCCACTGAGGAGGGCCTTGAGCAGGAGTTTAACAGCCTCGATGCGCAGCGCGAGGCCTGTGCTGCCTATATACTCAGTCAACGCCACGAGGGCTGGCGACCCTTGCCTGACGTCTATGATGATGGTGGGTTCTCGGGTGGCAACATGCAGCGGCCGGGCCTAGGCCAGCTCATGGCCGACGTGGCAGCCCGCAAGGTCGATGTCATCGTCGTCTACAAGGTGGACCGTCTAACTTGGAGCCTCGCCGACTTTGCCCGCATCGTCGATGTGCTCGACGCCTCCAAGGCGAGCTTCGTCTCGGTCACCCAATCTTTCAATACAACGACAAGCATGGGGCGCCTGACCCTCAATGTCCTGTTGTCCTTTGCCCAGTTCGAACGAGAGGTCACGGGCGAGCGGATCCGCGACAAGATCGCCGCCTCCAAGCGCAAGGGCATGTGGATGGGCGGACCGGTCCCGCTTGGATATGACGTGGTGGACCGGAAGCTGGTGGTGAACAAGGCTGAGGCTGCCCAGGTACGGCTCATCATGAAGCGCTATATCGAGCTTGGCTCAGTCCGGACGCTCGCCGATGAGCTGACCGCTTCTGGGGTCCGGACCAAGGTGCGCCCGCTGCGAAACGGCAGCAGCCTAGGCGGCGTATCGTTTAGCCGAGGCGGACTGTTTCACCTTCTGTCCAACTGCGTCTACATCGGTAAGGTCCGGCACAAGGACCAGACCTATGCCGGTATCCACGATGCGATCATTGACCGAGAAATCTGGGACAGGGTGCAGGCGGCGCTTGCCGACAAGGCGCCGGCCCGGAAGCGCCGGAACAACATCCGGCATCCAAGCCTGCTGGCCGGTCTAATTTTCGACGGCCATGGTCGCGAGATGACGCCAAGCCATGCGGTGAAGCAGGCAAAGCGCTACCGATATTACATCACTCGCGACTGGCAAGGCGGATCGCCAGCGGCGTGGCGAGTTCCGGCCCATGACCTTGAGCAGATCGTCATTGGCCGTCTCGCGAGACATCTGGCTGAGGAAGCTCACGTGCCACAGAGCGGAACGATTAGCGACTATGATCAGGCCTGCGCCGAAGCATCGGCCAATGCCGCCGAGCTGATCGATGCGACGGACCACCAGCGCGCCGAGATTATCGCTAGCCTCGTGCGTCGGATCGACGTGCATCAAGATCGTATTGAACTTTCGTTACCCCACAGCAAAGCCGAGCCTAGCGTGGTCCTGACCGCCTCGGCTGCCTTGATTAGGTCGGGCCGTCAGACCCGGCTGGTACATCCGGGCCCTCAGATGGAAGGAGCGTCACCGCCCGACGAAGGTCTGCTTCGTCTCGTGGCCAACGCCCATTCCGCCCGAGAAGCTATTACTGCTGCAGGCGCACGGTCGTTCGACGAAGTCGCCGAAGCAAGCGGATTTACGGCTCATTACTTTGCACAGCTCGCCAGGCTTGGCGGACTGGCGCCGGACATTGTTAATTTAATTCTCGAGGGGCGCCAGCCCCCTGCCCTGACCCGCACGCGGCTCGCGCGTACCAAAGCGCTTCCGGTCAGCTGGGAGGACCAGCGCCGCCTATTCGGGTTCGCCTAACACGGCGCTGCACCACCTGCTGCGCAGCTATCGCGCATCGCATCCGGGGGCCACGTTTTGGCCTATCTGAGAACTTAGGCAAGAAACCCGCGTCCGTGGCGCGCCAATCGTCTCTGGCGCCCCGATCAATCGCTCGCGGGTCGTGGAAAGCCGCGGAACTCGGCCAAAATTACCGGAAGTTCGGAACGCGCCGATTTTGTCTTCGGAAATCTGGATTGCGTGGTGCCGCCTACAGGACTCGAACCTGTGACCCCCGCATTACGAA